>OCAA01000751.1_pt1 | contig 23369 bp, 18 predicted proteins | sample 1538241 | NCBI WGS metagenome assembly OCAA01 (sample SAMEA2580241, study PRJEB22360) | human gut metagenome | biome: human gut; feature: human-associated habitat; material: faeces | place: Denmark | collected 2008/2010
AAGAATAGTATTATACATGTATAATATATATAAAATATATAAATACTATATAAGTATTTAGTTATATAATAATATAATCAGAATATGAAAAAAGAAGCTAAAGTAATTGCAATAATCAACAACAAGGGTGGAGTAGGTAAAACAATGACAGCCCAGAATTTAGCAGCTGCATTGGCAGATAAAGCTAAAAAAGTATGCATGATAGACTTTGACAGTCAGCATAATCTAACAAACCGTTGTGAGAACAAAAATAGAGTAGAGGAATTAAAAGAGCAACAATATACAGGACGAACTATTGAAGAATACTTATCTGATTCTACTTTAGATATACAACCTATTGAAGTAAAAAAGAATTTATATCTTATTCCCTCAACTATTGCATTAGCCGAGTATTCAGCTTCTCTTTACAATATGAGCCAAAGCGAAAATCCAAGCGACAAATTGAAAGAGTTATGTACATACTTGCAAGGCGCTTTTGACTTTATCATTATAGACAGCGAACCAGGTATGGGAGCTCTTATGGTGAATGCAACTAAAGCAGCCGATTTAATAATCATACCGATTAGCTGTCTTGATGCTTTAAGTGGTGCAGATGAAGGTGTTTTCGGCATCATGGACAAAAACAATCTAAACACACCATATTATTTTCTCCAAACCATGTACGAAAACCGTTTGAAATCAAGTCGGGAAATTCGGAGCCAATTGCTAGAAGAAGCATATGATAATACATTCAGAACATTCATCAAACGCAATGAATTTCTAAACATTGCCAGTATTTATGGACTTGATGTATTTGAACACGCACCCAAAAGTGGTGGAGCCAATGATTACAAAGATTTAGCCATAGAAATACTTGCTATCTTTAAAAAGAAAATTAAAGAATAGCCATATAGCTCACAACTTAAAAGGAAGTTACTTTATCCATAAGACAAAAGACAATGGAAGAATCTGTGAAAATATAGACTATATTTAAGCAGGTTCTTCCACTATTTATTTAATGCACCTTCAACAGTTTATTTCAATATTGATACATACAAAAGCATAAAGATTTTGCACGAACTACCCAAGCATTTCTCCTCCAACACATTTGATCAACCAAATCGCAGGCCGTAATCAGTTTACTCAATGCTATTCAAACCAATTTTGCCAATATCGCCACATTCGCCAAAGTAAAAATTGAAAATTTTCCGATACAGTCCTATAGATTGCTATTCATCAAGAACACCGATGCTGAAAAACACAAAAAGTCCTTGAACCAGCTTATAAACCAAGTTCAAAGACTTTCTGAAGGGAAATAAGGATAATTACTTTTCCAAATGTTTTAAACGATACTCCCGGGGAGTTATACCAACATTTTTATAAAATGCAGCATAAAATGATTGACGATTGGCAAAACCTACCATCGTACTAATCTCTTCTATATTCTTATCCACATAACGTTTATCAACCAAAAGATGCACAGCTTCTTTAATACGATATTCATTAAGCAGACAAGAATAATTCATATTAAAACGCGAATTTATCACTGCCGACAAATAGCGAGTGTTAGTCTTCAATTCTCTTGCCAAGTCTTTTGCGGAATAAGTAGGGTCTTTGTATTTTTTCTGAACGACAACAATATTCAGAATTTTATCATACAACTCATCAGCAAGCTCAGCCCTTATCAACGTTCTATAAGCAGCTTCCTTGCCATTTTTCTCTCGTAGATTATACTTCTTTTTTTCCATAAATTATATCATAAATTAATTATCAAGCTCAAAAACATAGAAATATGTGTTCTATCCGAATAAAAACAAACAAGCCAACTACACTACTATTAAAATGTCAAACACAAATTTCCAATAAAGGAACAAATATTATTATAGATGCGAAAAAAGTAACATAAAAAACGCATATTTTTATAGTTTATTTAAAAATCAACTTTAATTGTACTTGAAAATCAAACATAATAATTGCATAATACAAAATGTATATTTGATGCATTGGAGACGATTAGGGTCACACACATAAGAATATAGCGTCAGATTATCCCCCACAAGTCCTATCAGTTCTTGACTGATATAGCTCCCAGCATTAGGATCGTAGTACCTGAACATATTGTAGTACAGTCCTGTCTCCCCATCCTCATACTGACCCTGATACCTCCAGAGACTGTAACTACGCAGAATATTTCAGTGTTGTCCTACTCTGAAAGTCCAATGAATAGTAGATTCAAGAGTAGGACATGGCAGTTTGACTTACTGTCTTACTATGTTTTGCCAATTACAGACTGAAATAGTCAACCTATGTTAGGGTAAGACAGCAACGTAAGATAGATAGTGGGGTTCCTTTACCCAGCGGTAAATAACATTATTAATGAAGGGTATCTCCGATTATTATCGAGATCAGTTCTCTAATTTTCGTATTACATAAACGCTCATTAGTTGGAGCAATCATGCTTTTTCTACTCCATTCCAGCTATATGTCCTAATGTTACTTCTAAACAGCTTCATTGAGCTTTATCAAAATAGCCCAAATCCATAATCTACTTCCGGCAGCACAACATTCTTAAATTGTTCCTCTTACAAGAATTATTATATCATCATTGTTCGTCATTAACACCTAAATTGCCACTTTCGCCGTTTTCGCCACTAGACTTAATATCATCTCTTTTCCTCTTTTGTCCAATAAATAGCATGTATAATTATAAACATTTCCATCTATGCAGTACTCCAGGCAATTTAATTAAATCATACAAATTTATAAAGCTAATAGATTTAAGGCATAACAATACTATTTACCGATGCATAAAGTTTCAATTTTGCATAAATTCGTTTTAACAAATTTGCATACCAACAATTTATTTACTACATTTGCAACTAAGAGAAAGAGAGTTTTTTCGGTATGTAAGGTTTCGACTTATCTCAAAAGCATAAAGCATAGATTTACAGCTATTTACAAAAAATAAAATCTATAATCTTGTTATCTTTTAAGATAAGCTTCAGAAATTACGGAAATTGTTAAAATACTGATTATCAGATAGTTATATTAAAAATTTCTTGTATCTTATTTGTACCTCAACTTTTGCAATATCTTGATTATCAACCGATTAAAAAAATTGTCACTTTTTGCATAGGTAAGTAAGAAGCGCATACTATCATTGCTGCAATAAAATAGATCGTTTAAAGAAATCACTATGCCCATTATAGAAATATCATCCTTAACAGACTCCGGAGTAGAAATATTCAGTACCCTCACCGAAGCTCAATTACGGAATCGTATCGAGCCTGATAAGGGATTGCTTATTGCAGAAAGCCCCAAAGTTATCCATGTAGCTCTGAATGCTGGTTATGAGCCTTTAGCCCTCTTGTGTGAACAGAAGCATATCACTGGTGATGCGGCTGGCATCATTGAACGTTGTGGTGATATACCTGTCTATACCGGTGAAAGAAAGTTACTTGCCACATTGACCGGATATACACTGACGCGCGGTGTCCTCTGTGCCATGCGTCGTCGGGCACTACCAAGTGTAGAGGAGGTGTGTCGGAAAGCTCGACGGATCGTAGTCATTGAGGGCGTGGTAGACGCTACTAATATCGGAGCCATCTTCCGTTCCGCAGCCGCCTTGGGAATAGATGCTATATTATTAACACGCAATTCTTGTGATCCGTTAAACCGACGTGCAGTCAGGGTTTCGATGGGTTCTGTCTTCCTGATACCATGGACTTGGTTGGACGGTTCTCCCAATGAGTTGCGTAAACAGGGTTTCCGTACAGTCGCTATGGCACTCACGGAGAAATCAATCTCTATCGATAATCCTATCTTAGCAACCGAACCCAAGTTAGCCATCGTAATGGGAACAGAGGGGGATGGTCTTCAAAACGAAACAATCAATGAGGCGGACTATGTAGTCCGCATTCCTATGGCAAACGGTGTCGATTCTCTCAATGTAGCCGCCGCATCCGCTATTGCTTTCTGGCAACTTCGCGTTCAAAATGACACAGATCTGCCACCATCACCGGATGATGTACATATATGATTTTACTTATATTCCTACTCACACCTACAATACGTATTTGCGCCACAGGAACAGCGAGGTAACAACTTTTCCATCAATTCACTTCGAAAGAACTCATACAGTTCTTTATGCATGATGTCATATAGTGCCCTAACCCGTTCTTCCTGCTCATCTTCTACATGAATTCCTCCCTGAAAGGGATCTGTAAAGTTGAAAGAAACGTATTTTCTCACTACACCCTGTATTTCCTTTTGCACTTCCTCTGCTTCCGGACAAAGGGTAATGACATAATCCCACGTCTGTTGGGCATACGTCGCAACATCACAGGGCTTTCTACGCGAAAAGTCATATCCATTTTGTTCCATCACTTGGCAAACAACGTCAGGGACAGAATTTCCAGCCAAAATACCGGCAGTACTAATCTTCATCCCTCTACCGAAGGAGTTCAAAATTTCCTGTGCCATACGACTGCGGCACATATCATTATTACTTACTATAAGTATATTCTTCATACACAAATTCTATTTTTATTTATTTCCTGATATAGCTACTTTAATAACTCCATCTAATTTGTTTTCAAAGATACGATAGGCCTCCTCAATCTCATTCAACGGAAATCGATGTGTAATAAGAGGAGTAGTATCAATTTTACCTTCCTCAATCAGCATGAGAATCTCGTTACAATCGCAGCCATCCACTCCACCTGTTTTAAAAACCAAATTCTTGCCATACATATCAGGTAAAGAAAGAAGTTGTGGTTTATCATAGAGGGCTACAATCGTGACAATAGCATTAGGACGGGCACAATCCCAAGCCAAATGGAAGGAATCGTCACTCCCTGCCACTTCCAAAACGACATCTGCACCACCATGGTCACTGTTCTTGAGAACAAAATCCTTGCAGTTTTCCGGTTCAGTCACCAACACATCAGGATAATGCTCGCGGACAAACCGAATTCTTTCAGGAGACTTCTCACAGATAATAATGCGTTTTGGCTTCTTCAGCATCACACACAACAAAGTACAAATCCCGGTAGGTCCGGCACCGATGATAAGAACAGTATCTTCCGCGGTTATTTCCGAGATGCATGCTGCCCAAAAACCTGTTGCAAGCACATCACCGACAAACAAAGCTTGTTCATCACTCACTGTATCCGGAATACGATTCAAACCTTGATCCGCATAAGGAACTCTGACATATTCCGCCTGACCGCCATCAATTCGACAACCTAAAGCCCAACCGCCATTAGGATCAGTACAGTTATTCACATATCCATGCTTACAGAAAAAACACTCACCGCAGAAAGTTTCGACATTCACAGTCACCCTGTCACCAGGCTTCACCGAAGTGACATCAGCCCCTACTTGTTCTACCACACCTACCATCTCATGCCCGACAGTTATTCCGGGCACAGCACGCGGCACACTGCCATGTTTAATATGAAGATCACTGGTGCAGATGCTACCAAGTGTTACACGCACGACTGCATCCCGTGAATCCTTTATTTCCGGTCTTGCTTTCTCCTGCAATTCAAACTTTCCGTGTTCAATATATGTGTATGCAAGCATAATATCCTCCTCGTTCATTAATATATACCTTGCAAAGATAATGATTTCATTGGCAAAACAAATCTCTTTTATCACGTTCAATACTCCCAAACCGAATCTCACTCTATATTTATAACAATACAAAGCTGAATAAAGTCATTCACTGTTTTTTCTACTTCAGTTTTGATATTCTGGAAAATATTCTTACTTTTATATCCAAAATAATAAATAAAAACACCAGCACGACTTATTATATTTACACACAAGCCTATGATAGATACTTCCGAAAATCTGATTATTATAAAAGGTCAAATCAGGACTCCCGAAATAGAAAGCTGCCAGAATTATGATAGCAGCTATAAGATAGTATTCCAAAATGTTCCTAGTGCGTATACTTATAAAGAAGAAAATGTCCTTTGGCTGACTGATCCAGACAAACCGGACCCCAATAATTATCAAATAATCAGTAAAGGGAGAACTTTATCAAACATTAAAGCCTTATCTATTTTCAAAGCCGGATCACACAGCTATTGGCACATTTGTTTTCAGAATGGTAAAGAGTATGATTACAGAGAAAAGGACTTAAAAATTATCGAATCATGCTTGGGAGAGAGTCGTTCGAAAAGTATATTCGAATATTTGAAGAAAGTTGCCGATGCGAACGAATTGAAAGCTGATGACGGAACGAAGCTATTGGCAAAACAATATGAAAAGATTCATTTCATCGCAAACAACAGAGCTATTGCTGTATATCTGAATCCTCAAAAATATAAAATGCAGACCCGGACTACCTCAACCTTGATTTTTCCTTTCGGTTGTAATGCAAGCCAGCAAAAAGCAGTCCAGGCAGCTTTTGAGAATCAAATCAGTGTTGTGCAAGGACCTCCGGGAACCGGAAAGACCCAAACGATTCTGAACATCATTGCCAATATCCTTGTGCGTGGTAAGACTGTTCAGGTAGTATCTAATAATAACTCCGCCATCGTCAATGTACTTGAGAAGTTATCCAAATACGATATGGGATTCATTGTTGCATTGCTTGGCAGCACAGCTAACAAAGAGAAATTCATCGAGAATCAAGAAGAGGAAAAACAATATCCGGAGAACTTTGAGTCATGGCATGATGTGGATGCCGACCAACCTCAATTTCTCGATCAGATACATCATCAGACAGAAGAACTAAAAAGCATATTTTCCAAACAGGAACGCCTTGCCATGGCAAGACAGGAAATACAAGCTTTAAAAATAGAGTGGCAACATTATCAGCAAGAGTTCGGAACAAAAGAATTTACTTTCCAACAACGGAAAAGTTCCAGTTCGGCAGACCTTCTGAATTTATGGAATGAATGTCAACAATTTGCAGAAAAAGAACAATCATCAAGTCTTCGGGGAATAGCAGCTTTTATTCAACGGTTGAAATGGTTCTTCTTTAAATTCAGGAGCAAAACGATTTGTAAAATCCCCGATAAAAATTTCTATAAACGGGAGATGAGTTTGATTATCGCCGACTTCCAAATCTTATTCTACCAAACAAAGTATGCAGAGCTGGAAGCTGAAATAGACACATTAGAAAAGGAACTTGCCAACAAAGATGCAGCAGAAATGGCTAGACAAATGGCTGATACATCAATGAAATATCTAAAGAATCAGTTATTTCAGACCTATGGCAATAATCATGACAAGCCCATCTTTACGCTCCCTGATCTAAGAAATAATTGGCGAGAGGTACAAAAAGAATACCCTATTATATTAAGTACGACCTTTTCATCATTAAGCAGTCTACAGCGAGATGCCGTATATGATTATATCATTATGGACGAAGCATCGCAGGTTTCCGTTGAGACCGGAGCTTTAGCCTTGTCATGTGCTAAAAATGCAATCATTGTCGGTGACACCATGCAACTTCCCAATGTAGTCACAGAAGAAGATAAGGAAAAGCTAAACTTTATCGCTAATGCCTGCCTGATTAAGCCGGAATATGATTGTGCCAATATGAGTTTTTTGCAATCTGTTTGCAAAGTTATTCCGAATGTACCACAGACCTTGTTACGGGAACATTATCGATGCCATCCCCGAATCATCAACTTCTGTAATCAGAAATTTTATGGTGGAGATCTCGTCATCATGACACGTGATAAAGGAGAAGAGGATGTCATTTGTGCCATACGGACAGCCAAAGGTTACCACTCCCGCAGCCACATGAATCAACGGGAAATAGATGTTATCAAAGAGGAAGTACTACCGAATCTATCTTATGAAACAGATGAAATTGGCGTCATAGCTCCATATAACAAACAAGTAGATGCAGTTAAATCCGCACTTGAAGAGGATATTGATGTCGCAACAGTCCATAAGTTTCAGGGAAGAGAAAAGGATGCTATCATTATGACCACCGTCGACGATGTCATCACTTCCTTTTCCGACGATCCAAACCTGCTCAATGTTGCTGTTTCGCGGGCTAAGTCACAATTCTATTTAGTCGTATCGGGAAACGAACAACCCAAAGACTGCAATATCAGCGATTTGATTGCTTATATCGAATATAACAATGGCACTGTTTCCACCAGTAAGATTCATTCTATATTCGATTATCTATATGAGCAATATACAGATGCTCGAATTGCCTATTTGAAAAAACACAAGAAAATATCCGAATACGATTCCGAGAATCTTACATTTGCCTTACTCGAAGATATCCTGAAAGAAAATATCAATATGCGTCATTTGAATATCATTTGCCATTTACCACTCTATATGTTGATTCAGGATTATTCTCTATTGAATGAAGAGGAAAGCAAATATGCTGCAAATATAAATACTCATATTGATTTTCTAATTTATAATCGTGTGAGTAAACAACCGGTATTGGCTATTGAAACAGATGGTTATACATTCCACAAATCGGGGACAAGTCAGTCAGAACGCGATATTAAAAAGGATCATATTTTAGAGTTGTACGGAATTCCGTTGGTAAGATTGTCTACTATCGGTAGTAATGAGAAGAAAATTATTGGAGATAAGTTAAGCGAAGTATTAAACTTGCATTAGAATGTTCATTGCAAATCATTTTTTTGTTAGAATAGGAGTTTCTGCATATTCTAACAACCAAAAGAATAAATTTTACTCCAACTATAACAATCACATCAATAATAATGCCTACATTTACTTCTCATTTAAAGTACGACAGCACTATGGAAATTATTTTCTACTTTTGCATCAACCTCATTAAAAGTTTCTAAGAACTTAAAGTGAGTACATAAATAAACATTAATCACAATGACAAAAAACTATCTCATCGTAAAAACATTAATTAAAATGCGGATAAGATACAATACATATAACAATAAGAATCATCTGTTTTACAAAAATAGGCAGATAAATAAACCGCATTTCGACCAAATACTAAGAAATGATCAGGAAAGTATTAGGTTAACAATTCTACGCGACACACTTCTCCCGAAGCTGATGTCAGGAGAACTAAAAATTAACGCAACTGAAGTATTATAGATTACGATGAACAAGTCAATAAACATACTTGATAAAGAATACTGCAATGGGTGAAAGACCTTTGCGGTCGCTATCGTCAAAGCCAAATAAAGGCAGCGGTGAAAGTAAATGTGGAACAGTTGAAATTCAACTGGCTTTTAGGTCGTGACATTGTTGAATTGCACGTAGAAGAACGCTGGGGCGAAAGTGTTATCACTCAATTGAGCAAAGATTTACGTGAAGCTATACCCAATGCAGCTGGTTTGTCAAAGAGCAATATCTACTATTGTAGGAAGTTTTATTTGTTATATAAGGATGCTCTGAAAACTTTCCACCAACTTGGTGGAAAAAATGAAACGGAATTATTCCACCAAGTTGGTGGAATATTTGAAGTCCCATGGAGACACCATTGCTTGATAATGGATAAAGTGAAAGACGATATAGACAAAGCTCTGTTCTATGTTCACCAGACGGTGGAGAACGGCTGGAGTCGTAGTATGCTGCTCAATTTCATTAGCACCGACCTTTATGAGCGGCAGGGCAAGGCACTGACTAACTTTACAAAAACATTGCCCGATGCGATGAGCGACCTTGCACAGGAGTTGACCAAAGACCCCTACAATTTTGCTTTCACGGGTATAACTGGGCGTTACAATGAACGATTGCTCAAAAATGCTCTACTGAATAACATTACCCGATTCCTGATGGAACTAAACTATATCGCACGTTTCATTACTCAATCAATACGATAAACGATACATAAAATAATATTTATATTGCTAAATTTTCCCATTTACAGGGTCTTTACAGAGTCAAGTTCTAAATCAATATAAAAAATACGGTCCTGCTGACCCGTTGCATTACATATCTATGCCGAAGCCTAGGATACAGTGGGGGCATTAACCCTCCACACGGGGACAGAACCGTAATATCGCGAAACTACGAACATATTTTTAATATGTTCGTAGTCGTTTACGACTAAAGGCTCCTTGGCTTCCAGTCGGCAAAATAGACATGTAATGCCCTACAAAGATAAGACTATTTCCTTATAAAGCCAATAAAATCAATGTTTTATTATAAAATAATGCAGAATGGTATATAAAAATCTCAATAAAAAGATACGACCCTGATCCCCCGCTGCATTACAAATCTATTAGCCGCAGCCTAGGATATGAGTGGGGTAATTAACCTACCACACGAGGAACACAGAGCCGTACTATCATTAACTGCAAAGTATATATATACCTGCAACTGACGACAACTAAGGATCTCCTAAGACATATAAACGACTTAAATATTGTAATGCAATACAAAGGTGAACATAAAATCCGAGAAAACCAAAGCACCAAGCATTATTCTTATAGCAAATGCACATTATATATCGCCTAAGATAAAATGACTGATATTTTAAAGAATTGAATCTAAACAGAAAAATCACCTTTGAAACACAATGTAACAAAGGTGATTTATTTGCACTAATTTCATTTCAAGATATTATTCCCAAAAGCTACTCTTTATTTTTCTGCGGTACTTCAATCCCCTCCGGCCATATAGCAGTTGTATAAGCCACAGCATCATTTCCATTACCGGTCAAGTCTTTTGCAATGTTATTTCCTTTACCTTCGTTGAACTTCCAGTAAGCTTTCAAACCAGTAGTTTGGGGATCAACATCATACATATTCCTGTAAATTTCTTCTTGTGAACGGAGCACATTCCATATACGTACTTCACAAATCTCTCCATTTAATTGCCGACTCATATCGTCGGGGTCTCCATAAGAGTGTCCTATCTTAAACATAAAGTCTCCTTTCTTCTGTTTTCCAAGGTTTATGGCTTCCCCATTTCCGTAATCGTCAATGCGGCTCTGCTCTTTACCATCTACATACATAATAGCAGCCTTTGTCTCCGTGTCATAAGTAACGGCAACATGATACCACTCACCAGGTTGCAACAGTTTACCATCATTGGCATTTGGAAATTTCATTTCATTAACCGCAAATTGCAATTGCTGTCTAGGAAAGCCAGAATCACCAAAACGTAACAAACAATATTGCTCAATACCCATAATGGATGAGATTTCAGTAAGAGGATCAAATCTATTCACTCGAACAACAGCTTCGAAAGTAAGTTGCTTCAATCCGTTTACTACATTAGCAGTAGGACTACCGGCAACAAATCCCGGTATCTCAAAATAATTGTTAGCAAGACTGACAGCAGTAGTTATAGCACTGGAACGACGCACTATGTAACAGATATTTTTAGATCCGCCCAATATGCTCATCCCTCCTGATGCTTCTCCAATAGTAACAGGTAATAGAAAGCTAGTGTCAATATCCAAGTCTATCAGGTTGGAAAATTCAATAGTTACCATTTCCGAATCTACACTTCCCTTAGGAATGACAACATGCTGGGTGGAGAACTTATAATACTTAGCATCCAACATTGCATAATTATTCCCTAAACGTGCATTATAATAACTTATCAATGAAGGATCTGTCCGAAAGCTGACATCTATATCCTGCTCAGCAGGATATGCCAATACAGCAGAAATCTGTTGCTGTCCATCCTGTTTAAGATTATTAAATGTAAAATTAGCTATATCCTTCACTTTCGCCGCATCAATATATACACTATTACCAAAAGGAGATTCCTTAGTATAATCTTTGTTGTCACAACCTGTTATTAATAACAGGAAAACCATGACCAAACAATTATTACTTATTTTCATTATATTCTTGTTTTGAATTATCAGACTCATTATATCTTTAGTTTTAAGATTCATTTTATTTCTCACATTCCGGACGGACGTACCCATCCTTTTGAATACACATTATACATCTGGCGCAAAAGCCAGTCCAACGGTTTATAAGTATAAGAATACTCACCGGAAATAAATCCCCAATCATAAGGAGGATAGATGGATTGCCCCCAATAAGCACCATCATCCATCATAGCGTTAATGCCATCTCCTATCGCGATATCGTTCACCATTCCTTCATACATATTTTGCTCATTGGCTGTAAGATCAAACGCATATACAACAATATTATTTTTTTTACGCTTATTCATTTTCCAATCCACCATCCTATATTGCGATTTATCTCTCAAAGGATTTTCTCCTTTTTCATATAATGGAATAACCAAACTTCCATAACATTCCGGTGCCAGCCCTATAATAGGTTTACGAGTATATTCACTATAAGGATGCTCTGCGTCCCATGGTTCTATAATCTGTACCACTTCTTTTCCACTATCATACGCATGCCACGCATAGTCTATATACTTACCTACCTCAATGCCGCCACATCGATTTACATCATAAAAATATTCAGTAGCTTCTCCCTTATCAACAACTGTCAGCAACTTTTCAGGAAGTGCATCCCGCAATGCTTTTATTAGTTTAGGATAAGAGACTGTATTCATAGCAAACATACCTTCCTTGTTATAAGTACTCACTTTGTCCCAGAGATTTATTCCATCCAAACGATAAAGTTCTACCACATTTTTCACCTGTTGAACAAAATCTGCAAGCTGCATATCGTTTAAATTACAAAAGCCAAACCCTTTATTACCATTTTCAATGCTAAGACATACTTTACGTCCGTGTTCCTGAAGCGGACGAATAAACTTATCCGCCTTTTCCAACACATCACGTATGTCACTACTCAAATTGAGCAGTGCACGTCCTGTTGCAGACTCATAGTCCATTGTCACAATTCGTAGATTCACGATACTACCTATATTATGTAAAGCTTGAGTATAATCTATCTGATTAATTTTTTGAATTCCATAAACATCAGCTATCAACGGTTGATAAGTTGAAGTATTCACATAGAAAACAACAAATGCATCAGGTAGCATTGGCGGCATATCTATTTGTTCATACTGGTTATTAGGATAACAAGTCGTTATTCTTTTCCGAATATTTACAATATAATAAAGCACCTGTTTCTTAGTATCCACCTTTACTCCTGTAGGTATTTCTTCCATAGTTAATGGCAAAAGATATGGAGTATCAGTATTCAGTCCGGCTGTGGATATAGTAAATTTGATTTTGGCAGATTTTTGTTCTCCAGCATCTATTGAAAGAACTCCGCCATTTTCGAACTGCACATTCCCAGCCGGCAATGTATTCAATTTGGAATTGTTTTCCTCATTATAATCTTCTACAAGCTTCTCGTTTACAACGGCTGTGACAGTCAACCTGCTTCCGGCTGATTGTGACAGTGAATAGAATATTTCCTCTGTGGCAGATTCGTCCCCTTCCGTCAACTCAATAAATGCTTTATTAGTCAATGTAGTTGTGTTACGCAGGGCACCTGCAATATTATCCATAGCCGTCTCGTCAGGCATTCTGTCCGCATTCATTGAGATAGTCTCTTCGGTACACCCTGTTACTCCTATTTTCAGTAACAATACTAATATAAAATGTATGATAAGATTCTTTTTCATATTAATTCTTTTTTATTTCGATGGGTTCATTAGTTGAATAGCCGTTCGTGTAATCTCGTAATTCCTTATCGGGCTATAATAATCATTGCCTATAGCATAAATTCCCAATCCAGCTAATGGACCAAGAGCAACCACACGGTCAGTCATTAAAGTTACAGCCTCTTGTTTTACACCAGTCTCATCAATTACTTGTCCGCCCATTTGAACAGATAACAATAATTTATCTTTAGACAATAAACTATTGGCAAGAATCCCCGTCACCTGCAATTTCAAATCGGTTACATTGGTCAACTCTGCAGTATTCAACACAATATAATTCAATTTGTCAAAGTCTGCTTCATCAACGAAAGCCGGATTTCCTTCCAATACCAATAATTTATCCTGTCCCGTAGCAGTAGATAATTTAGAAACAATCAGCCGTGATTTCTCTTTATACGATGCCAATTCAGCATCAGTTCCATTATAGAGCGGAAGACCGGTAAAAGCAAATCCGTCCAGATTGAGTTCGGCCGACGTAGCAATTTCTTTATCCAACCAACTATTTAATGCCGTGATATCTGTTAAGGAAGAGGCGTGAGCTACATAATCTATCAAATAAAGCACCCGGATACTCTTTTCCTGCAATAGAGGGATATCCTCCCGATCATAATCAGAGATTTGGTGAGAATTACCCAAGGTCACAATATCCAACGAATCCGGCAATGCCCGAAGATAACTACCTTCATTTAGCGATTTTTCCGGAGAATTATCAAAGTGCGCATATGACAAGTAATGTTTACTTTGTTTGTAGGTACGTAATGCCTGCATATAACGCGCCCATAGTTCCGGATTCTGTTCTTTCGCACTATTAATATCAATATCTACAATTTCAGGTTCATTCCAGTCATCACAAGCAACAGGCAATAAAAAAGCCGTTAAAAACAGAAGACTATAAATGAATTGTTTATATATTATTGTTTTCATATAAATTCTTTTTCATTCTTTTATTCGTATTCAAACTCTCTCGTCAATTGAGATAAGATTTCTTATCCCACCACAATCTCGTTCCCCCATTGTCAGGACCTCCTAACATACCTATCGCCAAATTGATATTCGAAAGATTTTCAGTATATTCTGTAGGCGGATACCACAAACGACGGATCATATGCTCGGAACTGATGCTACCACCACTTTTGTTTTCTATAACCGGCATAAGATGAGGATATCCTGTACGGCGGAGTTCACTCCATGACTCAACACCTAAAGGGAAATTAGCAATCCATTTTTGAGTGATGATACGTTCAAGATTACGTTCAAAATTATCCGCACCATCTTCCCAAGCAATAGTAATAGTACTTCTCGGACCTTCCCAATCAGTATAGGCAAATGTCGGATCATTGTACGCTTCCGGAGTGTCAGTCGAATTCTCCGCATAGGTTTCAGAGCCCGACAGACCATATTGTTCAAAAGAAAGAGCTATCGCCATATTATATAAATCTTTAGCTTCCCCACCCATATTCCAGCCTCGCAAGGCACCTTCGGCACGTAAGAAAGTGATTTCTGCGGCATTCATCCATAAAAAAGGACTGGTACTGCTGATAATCGGTATGCTGTATGCATTTACCATCTCATCCTTGGTAGTCACATCAATGCCAATACGAATACCCGCGTATCCATCAACCTCTTGCGGTTGGAAGTTTTCATCATATACAATCATTTTCACTGTAGTGAACATCTTTTCCCGACGCGGATCTTTATAACCATTCATATATGAGATAATATCAGCCCCCGCACGCTGGTCATTCCAGTCATTAAAAATCATAGCAACCCTATTTTCTTCCACTTTCAAGAAAGCGTTATCATTTATTTCCGTCATTACGCCTGCCGTTACAGCTTCTTCGGCTATTCGTTGTATTTCCGCCTGCATTTCCGGTACATAAGTCAAGCGCATGGTCATACGCAATTTGAGTGAATTAGTAAATTTGAGCCATTTGGAAAGATCGCCTTGATATACATCATCAAATTTACGAAAAGCTTCCGCACTCAAATTGAGATTATCCCTAAGGACATCACTCACTTCGTCCAATTCACTGAACATTTGCTTATATACCTCTTCCTGCGAATCATAAGGTACGGTAAGAGAAATCTTACCTGTTTTAGAAATGATTTTTGAATAAGGAATCGGACCGTACATATCTGTCACACGCTGCATGATGACCACACGAAACAGTTTCCCCAGTGCCAACGCCACAGGATCGTCTGTTTTATCCAACAAGTCCCGATAAAACGGATAAGTACGGGTGACTAAATCTGAAAAAGGAGCTTCTTGCCAATCTATTGGTGGATTATACGTTTCAAACTTAGCCGTCCATTCTACAGTACAACCAATGTAACCGGCAAACGCACCTGCGCCAAGTGCTTCAACAAACTGATAGAGATGTTCTTCCGTAGGAATCACCAACCCTTGTAATCCTTTAAGACTGGCGCCTACGTTATAACTTTCACGCCCCAGCTCTTCTTTGTCAACCTGATAATCCTTCCGGTTGACTTTATCGAAATTATCCGTACAAGCGTAACCGACAATAAGCAATAGCGCTAGCGAAAGCAATTTTATGGTAGATGTTATATATTTCATAGTGACTACTTTTTATCTGTTAAAAGTTGATTTTCACATTCAAACCGACATTACGGGTACTCGGCAACATGAAAAAGTCGATCCCTTGATAATAGTTACCAGTCGTTGCAACGGCTTCCGGATCAAAAGGAGCTTTATTATAAATCATACAGAGATTGCGTCCCACAACAGACAACTGAATATCGCATACATCATGCAACCATTTACGTGGAAGCGTGTAACCGATAGCCGCCTCCTGCAATCGAATATTGGTAGCACTATAAGTATAATACTGTGGCAGACCACTTTGTGAACCGATAGCCGTGAACCATGTCTGCGCATCCACCCTATTACGTCCATTCACTAATACCCCACCATTATCACGGGCAACCGCCGAACTTTCAGATACCCCATATTGATCCATGGCCGCTGCAGTAGCCGAATAAACAATACCGCCTATACGTGCAGTAACTAAAGCACTGATATTAAACCCTTTCCATGAAAACTGATTGTTCCATGCCAAATTACATTTAGGGAAAACACTTCCTAATTTAATATCAGGTCGATTATTCACTGTTACTAATGTACCCGCAGGAGAAATTTCTACCATTCCATTGTCGTCCCGCTTCAAATCAGACTGTGTGTAAAGGTCACCCAGCGAACCTCCTGTTTTCAATATGAATCTGGCCTTTCCGAGTCCGCCTACATCCAGCCGATCTTTATTTATAGGCTCACCAGTCTCCGGATGTATATAGTCCTTTACCAATTCTATAATTTTGTTCTTGTTATGGCTTAATGTAAAATTACTTTGCCAGCGAAAATCTTTCTTCCATGTATGTCCGTAACCAAATGAAAGCTCTACTCCCTGGTTACGTACATATCCTGTTTGAAGGTAAATGGTAGTATATCCGGATGATACGGAAATTTTCGGATCGAACGTCTGATTAAACGTATTAGCCAAATACCATGACAAACTGAGATTAAAGTCCTTGAAAAGCCGCATATCCAAGCCTAATTCCCATGAATCGGTCCGTTCAGGTTTAAGGTCACCAATGGGATAATGTGTTTTCGGCTTCCACGTTTGAGTAGTTTCGTCATACTCAAAAGTAGGCGATGTCAAGTTACGAGGATAAGGCATACCCACCGAACTAAACGAACTGCGCACTTTCAGATAATCAACGAAAGAAGGTAGTTTCACCATTTCAGAGACGACAGCCGAAAGTCCAATTGACGGATAAAAGAAACAAGTAGAAGATGAGTTTGCCAACTGTGACGCCCAGTCATTACGTCCGGTCAGCGTAAGATAAAGCATACTCTTCCACCCTACTTCAGCACTGGCAAATATAGACTGCGTCTGTTCTTCCCATTCATCCTGACGTGCTTTTTTCTGCGTATTGTCAAGATCAAACACATTAAAAACATTGGGAATACCATTGGCACGTATCGGCCCACGATAACTCAATTCGTCATACTTATTATCTACGATGCTCGCCCCGATATTGACCACAATAGAATAATCACCCAAACGTTTATTTATATTTGCCAACGCATCAGCATACACTTGTGTTTCGTCAGGTTTAGATATAGCATAAAATCCCTGTGCACTACCTTCAGTAAGAGTAGTATTGGAACTTGCATATAATTTTTGTTCATATTTGGTACTGGAATTATCAACCCGAACACGCCCTGAAATATTCAGCCAGTCTGTAATATCATAACTTAAAGAGACAGACAGCATATAACGCTTCTTGTCATTCGTCCGTAAATTGCGATAAGCGATCCAATAAGGATTCTGCATCCGCAAGTCTCCTTCCCCTTGAGGCCAAAACATAGTTTTAATCTTACGGGCCGGATCCCAACGTTCGAACACTTTTATCAAATTAAAGTCGTCGCCACGTGGAAACAAATAAACAGGAACTATCGGATTTGAGTAAGCACCTTGATTAGTCATATTGCGGTCATTCTGAATAATATAACTTGCACCTACATCAAGCTTCATCCTGTCATTCAGAAAGTTTGTAGTGTTACGGAAGGTGAAATTAAAACGGTTGTAACGGTTGTTTGGTACAATCCCTTCCGAATTAACCGCAGCAGCAGAAAAGAAGGTCTGATTCTTATCTGTTCCCGTTGATAATGTAATGGAATTGGTATAAGTTATCCCCGTATCAAAGAAATCACGTGGTTCATAGTTTCTACGAGATGCGTCATTTAATAAAGTCCCCCAACTCAACGTAGTAGAATTACCTGCTTTTCCCGAACTGCCTGTACCATAGCGATTTTGAAAATGTGGAAGTACGAATGGTTTAGCGAATTCGGTATTACTAGACACAGAAACCTGCAATTTACCAACTTTGCCACGTTTCGTATTAATAACGATGGCTCCATTTGCCGCATTACTTCCATAAAGGGCGGCAGCTGCTGCTCCAGTCAGCACTGAGATACTTTCAATGTCATCCGGATTGATGTCGGCAATGCTCTCAGTCACTCCCTGTGAACCATTCTCCATACTACCGCCACCTCCGAAATTAAACATGGGAATACCGTCAATAACATACAATGCATTACTGCTTTGTTCTATCGACTTTGTACCACGCATCACCACCTTGCTAGCTCCACCTACTCCTGAAGAACTACTGTTTATATTAACTCCTGCGACTTTACCATTCAGGCTATTAATAAAGTTTGCATCCTTGACATTTGTCAACTGGTCGGATTTTACCTGTTGTACATTGTAACTCAGAGCCTTTTGTTCCCTCTTGATACCCAAGGCAGTTACAACTACTTCATTTAGCGCCTCTACGTTAGCAGACATTTGTATATTGTACACATTCTTATCTGCTATTTTTACATAAGACGAAATATAGCCAATATAAGTAAAGCTTAATATACTACCTATAGAAGCTTTTATGACGTACTTACCCTCCAAATCAGTAATAGTTCCATCATCAGTCCCTTCTACCCGTATATTTACTCCTATCAGTGGTTCATTTTTCTCATCAACAACCCTTCCTGTTACCTGTTTAACAACCACAGTTCCAGTCTTTGGTTGAGGAATAATATTAATATAATTTCTTTTAATTCCATAAGTAAATCCTGTTCCTTTAAGGATAATCGAGAGGGCTTTTTCCAAATCAATATTTTTCAAATTGAGATTGATAGCCGGTTTATCAATTAATTGCGAATCGTTATATCCTACTGAAAGCTTTGATTGCTTCTCCACTTCTTTCAGTGCTTCAATAACAGTTATATTTTCTTTTTGAATAGTAATTTTCATACCACCTTGGGCAAAAGCTGTAGCTTGTATTACAACCATAAATAAAAACAACACAAATCTTATCCCTTTTGCCTTCTTATCATTTTTCAATGTATAACTGTGTAACATGAATTTTAAGTATTAGTTTGCTAACTTTTTTATTCGCAACACATGTCTATCTGTTTTAATTTTCGATTTCATATCCAAGGCAGGAAGATTCCTGGCATAGATACTTTTTCACATATATCTTTATTATTAAGCAGTGCCTATCAACAAATGAAAGGCATCTGCAGTTTGTATATTCAGGTTAATTTATAAAAGACCGGAAGTGTCCTTCTCTGAAAGTCTATCACTTCCAGTCTTCAATTCATTCACATGGAGCGTCCTGATATCTTAATAATTCTTCGCATAGATAGTCGTCGTACGAGATACGGTCTTGCCTCCCCAAACTCTTGAAGCAAAGTTATTCATTAAGCTTGTTTGACCGGACTCGCGTAGATTGAACATCATAATGGCGCCATAGCCACTATAATTTGCAGCGCTACTTTGTATCACACCTGCACTTGGTCTACCATCCGTACAGTGTATTGACATCTTTGCCCATTTGCTATTCCCTAATCCGGCCGGAGTACTCCAATCCGCCCCGAAATCAGGCCACATGTAACTAATGGCATTCATTGTAGTCGCATCAAAATTTGTATAACCACCAAAACTGAATACTGTAATCAGTTTATCAGGCAACAACTGACGCACTCTTTTTACAAGATTTCCAAAAATCGTAGTACTTGGTGAAGGTAAATTAGAAGGTGCCTTCCAATAGTCTGCATATTCATCATCAAAATCCACACCATCTAAATTGTATTGCTTAACACAAGCGGCAATCTGTTGTGCAAAACTTTCAATCATAGCCGGTGTCAAGTTACAGAACCCCACTCCGGTGTGATCACCCAACAGCCCTAAAGAGACTCTGATACCTTTCTGTTGTAAAGGAGCGATAAGCGTACCGGCATTGGTCAATATATGAGACTGATTATTGTTATGATACAATTGAACAGTACTAGCCGCACCCCGAATATTAGAAGCAAACAGAATCACATTATCAATCACCTGCTCTTGCGGATCCGTACCTGTAAAATAGTACTCTCCTGCATTTAGAGGATTTACATCATTAGTTTCAATATAAGTAGTCAACTTCGGCATCTTGTCGCTGACGCCGCAAGTAGTTGGCGAAATACCTTGTTGTTGTGCCTCTCCCATGTAGTCATCACTACTGCAACTTATGATCAAAGTTCCTGCCACCATTGCTACAACGAGTAACAAGAAGTATTTCAAATTTTTCATATAGTATTACTTTTTATATGGTTACTATTTTGCTTAGGTAATGCGTTCTAAAAGCTTAATAATTCCTCCTTTCTCCGTTTTAGTTATTCGACATACCTTCCACCGCTTTAACTTTCTAATATCAAAATTATTTCTGCATAATATAGCATTTATCATGTTCTATCTTAAAACATAAATCTCCTGCTACATCAACAATAACATCCATAACTTCAGACAAAGGTGGATTATCTTTAAACCTGAAACTATAACGATCATTCTTTAAGCTATGCTGATTATAAAAGAACTTACAATCGTACTTACGTTCCAATATCGTTATAATCTCCGTTATAGTCTTTCGATTAAATACCAACTCACCTTTTTGCCATGCTGTCACATCTTTCATATCAGGATAAGTCAGAGTATCTTGACGGCTCTTCCTATTATACACCAATTGTTCATTTGGCTTAAGCAACTTCTTTTTGCCCAAGTCGTCAAATTCCACAAGAACACTCCCTGTTATTAGAGTTGTAAAAACATTATTATCTTCAGTATATGCGGATACATTAAACTCGGTTCCCAAAGCTGTTATTTGAAAATCATTGGTTTTGACAATAAACGGTTTGTTTTTATTAGCTTTTACTTTAAAATTAGCTTCGCCAATTAGAAAAACACTACGGTACTTTCCTGTAAATTGCTCGGGATATAATAACATACTCCTCGAATTCATGCTTACCCGACTTCCGTCAGGCAAAAAAAATGTCTTCATCTGAGTGCCCGATATGCATTGCTGAGTTATTCCTGAATCGTCTTTTTCTGCCTTACAAAGCAGATATCCTAAAGATATAGATACTATTAATAATATAACAGCTACCGATTGCCACAATCGCATAAACAGTTTTTTATCGGACTTTTGTTGAGGTTGAACATGTGTAAGATTGTTATCTAACTTCCAACGTTCCAGTGATTTCTCCAGGTCGAATACTTTTCCTTTTTTTCTTGCTTCTAGATAAAGCTCCTGTAATGCTTCATCCTTTTCTTTTTCATATTCATTATCAACCAACCACCTGTAAAACATTTGATTTGTTTGTTCCGAATAATTATGTCGGGCAAAAAGGGATAATATTTTCTGAAAATAATTCTTCATGTTATCATTATATTAGATTTTGAAATTTCATATATAACGATTGAAACATTCCAGCTACTTAAAGAAAATACAGGAAAAATAAAATTAAAATGATTCTCTTTAAAACTTGAAGCGACAAATATATCTGATGCTCTATTGTACGAACAGAAAGATGTAAGGATAATGCAATCTCCTGATTGCTCATATTATTGAAACGGCTCATCTCAAAAATCCTTCTGCGACGTTCAGGAAAGTTTTCAAGAGCCATTCTTATTATTAGTTGCATTTCTTTATAATAAAGCGAATTTAACGGATCTGAGAAGCCTAACAAATCCTTAATTGTACTTTTCTTTATTTGTTCCTCCCGATAATCATTTTCCAGTCTTTTGTGCTTGATAAAATCAAATGCAACATTTTTTGCCATAGCGTATATATACCCTTCTTTTCCATCATTATTTTGCCACGTCTCAAAATTAGTCCATAATTTGGTAAATACATCTTGAGCCAAATCTTCCGCATCTGCTTCCGATTTAAGAAACATATTGATAAAAAACTTCACTGAAGAGAAATGAGCTCTAAATATCATTTCAAACTGTTCTACTAAACAATGGTCTTGATTCATATAAGGTTACACTTTTGTTTGTGTTACCTTACAAAGATAGAGTAACTTATCTAGAATTGAAAGTAATAATGGTTTTATTTTTAATAAAACATTACCATATCGTTACAATTAAATTCTAATCCCTAAATCCAACTCAAAAATAAAATAACTTCTACTTTTTTAGACATTCTTTTGAGAAACAACTTAAAAATTCTAGCATACTCGTCTATCACGAACACTTTTTTCGATTAATTAAAAACTACATACGTACCATTATGAGAACAAATATTTGCCGAAAGGTTGGACTATTTGTTCTTTGGATGATTTAGCTACTTTTGGGGGAGGAAAAACGCCCTCAATGGATAACAGAAAGTATTGGAATAATGCTAAGCATCTATGGATAACATCAAAAGACATGAAGTTTGCTCATATAGCAGATTCCTTGTTGAAAATTTCCGATGCAGCATTAGATCAAATGACAATTTACGGTAAAGGCACATTATTAATAGTGACAAGAAGTGGAATATTACGTCATACATTCCCCATTGCAATTTTAGATACAGAAGCGACCGTTAATCAAGATGTAAAGGCGATTTCATGTGTTTTATCACATATTCACACATACTTGTATTATGTGATAAAAGCTCAAGAGCAGGTGATTCTTAAAGATTATCATAAAGATGGTACTACCGTTGATAGTATAGATTTTGATAAATTTAAGAAGTTGATAGTACCATTACCTCCATTATCTGAACAATACCGTATCGTAGAAGAGATTGAACATTGGTTTGCTTTGATTGACCAAATAGAGCAAGGAAAAACCGATTTACAGACAACTATCAAGCAAATTAAGGGTAAAATCCTTGACCTCGCCATTCACGGCAAACTCGTGCCTCAAGACCCGAATGACGAATCTGCCATTGAACTGTTGAAGCGCATAAATCCCGACTTCACACCTTGTGATAACAGACATTATACGCAGTTGCCTAATGGTTGG
>OCAA01000752.1_pt1 | contig 23369 bp, 12 predicted proteins | sample 1538241 | NCBI WGS metagenome assembly OCAA01 (sample SAMEA2580241, study PRJEB22360) | human gut metagenome | biome: human gut; feature: human-associated habitat; material: faeces | place: Denmark | collected 2008/2010
AATCATATCTCTAACTGCCTTACACATGTCAATTTCCCCCTTTCCATCTGGAACATAGATTGGTGTATTCGTAATGTCGCGTATTACTCTCGCAGCATCATTATCCATAACCATTACCTGGCTATCATTTAAAAATTTCGACAACGCTTTCTTGTCTTTCGAATACTTAATATATCCAAGCACATCTCCAAGACTTGACGAAAACTTTTTTAAATCAGCTTTTGTTAGCTTATAGGGCCTGGTGTCAGGCACTTGCCTCCTTGATTCAGCTGATAACTTCCGCGACCATATTTTTCAAGCACTCCTTCGTCACAAAGTTTCTTTAATACACGCTGTAATTGCCTTCTGCTACAGTGAAGACTCACCATCGCCGCATTTACGCTAGTAATCTGATGGCTCGGCCAAATCTCATTCAAATATAACAAGACCTTTTCCTCTAACGTCTGAACAGCCAACTCTATTTTTGCCATCATCGACAATTTATCTGCCATCTGTGCCATAACAAATTTTAAAAATACGTGATCTCTCTCTAACATCGTTCGATTGCTGTCAAAAGGAATCGCAAGGCAAAGCACCGTTTCCGTCGCTTCCGTAAAAAACGGGCTAAATTCATCCTTACAAAATTCCACATCGCCAAGCAAGGTTCCCTCTTTTGACAGTGTGATGCTATAGGTTCGACTCGTTTCATCCATCCCGAAAATCTGAACCGTCCCACTTACAATCAAGAGAAACTGCCGTAACGGCATAAGAGGCTGCGTCAATAATTCTCCTTTTTCATATTGTAGCAAGTGGACTGATTGCGGTCTTTTTTGAAAGTGCTTACTTTCCTGCCTTAAAATAGACTCTATTCGTTTTTCATCATGAATTTCTTGCATACTATCCCCTCTTATTTTTCTTTATTGTGCCATATGTCACAAACAAATGCAAGCAAATTTGTTATACTAATTTGCGGAATTTTTGAATTATTTTTTAGAAAGGATATTTTTATGGATACGATTTTTGATACGAAACATCTTTACCGAACCTACTTTAAAATGGCGCTTCCTGTCGTTCTCGGTTTGGTTGTGACACTCATTTACAATCTTGCCGACACCTTCTTTATTGCACAGACAAAAGACACCGCACTAATTGCCGGTGTCTCTGTCTGTTCTCCTGTTTTTACCACACTGATGGCATTTGGCAATATATATGGTCAGGGTGGAAGCTCCCTAATCTCACGTCTTCTTGGTCAAAATAATCTTGAGGGAACCAAGCGAGTCAGCTCCTTTTGCTTTTATATTGCGATTGCAACCGGTGTCGTTCTTGCAATTTTAATGATGGCATTTTGCTCCCCTCTACTCACTCTCTTGGGTACAGATAGTGACACATTCTCCCATGCAAGAAACTATTACAGTGTGCTTGCCATCTGCGCACCGATTGTTGTTCTTAGCTTCATTCATTCCAATTTGGTTCGCTGTGAGGGGCTAGCCTCTCAATCTATGATTGGAAGCGCACTCGGCACTGTCATTAACATTATTTTAGACCCGATTTTGATTTCCGTTTTCCATATGGGTTCCCTTGGTGCCGCAATTGCAACTGTAATCGGCTATTTGTGCAGTGATCTGTATTTTCTTGGACTGCTCCACAAAAAGAGCCACTGTCTGTCTACCTCTTTTGGCTATTGCAAAGTAAGTTCTGAGGAATTAAAGCAAATCCTTGGTGTTGGCATTACAGCAGCGCTGACCAATTTGATGCAAAGCCTCACCGTCATTGTGTTAAATCAATTTCTTCTCTCCTACGGCAGTGATCGAATCGCAGCAATGGGAATTGTTCTAAAAATCAATATGATCGTCCAGCTTGTCATGACTGGATTTGCCTTCGGTGCCGTTCCACTTTTTGGCTATCTGTACGGTGCAAAGCTGCATGGTGAATTGAAGAAACTGATTCGATTTTGCATGAGCTTTTTAACTGCGATCGCCCTTATTTTAACAATTGTCTTGTGCGTAAAATCAGCATTTTTCATGAACATTTTCGTACAAGATTCTGAACTGATTACACTTGGCTCTCAAATGCTACGCTGGCAGGCAATCAGCTCTGTATTCGTCGGAATTATCCTAATATGTACGGTACTTTTTCAGGCAACCGGAAAAATCATCCCGTCATTTTTACTGTCAATCAGCAGACAGGGAGTTGTCTTTCTTGTCGTGCTTCTGATTTTTTCAGCACTCTTTGGATACAATGGAATTTTGATGGCTCAGGCAATTGCCGATGTGCTAAGTGCTGTACTTGCACTGATACTACTATACCGCATAAAGCCAGCCTCATCTGTTGTTTAATTTATTTAATTGATTTAATGATAAACCACTTGGGACAATCAATGAGCCAAAACAATGTCATTAAAATAAGACATTGTGAGCCAAAAGAACCGTCCCCGGTGGTCACTCAATACTTCCGCCACTCATATACCGCTCCCAGAATTCTTTTGCTGTAATTATTTCCGTTGTTGCACAGGCAGTTAGCTTACCTTCAACAATTTCATTCAGAATCCGACGTAGTTTAGGGCCGGGTGTCAGGCACTCGCCTCCTTGCTTCTCATCCAATCCATGCTTTAACTTCGTCAATACTGAATCCAATCGCATCTGCAATCATCTCAACAGGAAGTCCCTTTTTACTCATTCGAATCGCAGTTGCCTTAGCCTGCTCCTCTCTACCTTCTGCTCTACCTTCTGCTCTGCCAATTTCCTTTCCCTTATTTTCTATCGCACTACCTAAGTTGCACATACCCTGCACCTCACTTTCCAACTCTGCGGTTGTTGCAATGTCAAATTTCTGATTAAGAATCTCTTTCTTCTCATCTGGTGTTATCTCCTGCGAAAAAAGAGTATTTAACAAATCCAATATCTTATATTCGCTTTCTGTTCTGACATCCCCCAGATTTAAAATTACAACTTCCATCAAATCATAATCTTCTTTTTGAACATATGGCTTTCCATATATTGCTTCCTCTACTGTACAGTAACGTAAAATTCCATTTTTCCTGCGTTTTGCCACTGATGGACATATCCAAATGGAATATACCTTTTGAATTTCCTCATAATGTTCATCCACAAATTCTGTACCATATTGCTCCGATATCATTCGTGCACAATAATACAAACCTCGTCTTACCAATGCATAACCTGGTTTATCTTGATTTTGAATTTCAAGGTTTATAATTAATGTAATCGGTTCTTTCTCTCCCGGTAATGTTGCCTGAAATCGCACATCAAAATACACCGTCTGTTCCTTTATTGCCGTCGATTCTGAACTCATCTTTACAATCTGCTGATCACCATTTGTTTTTTCATCATAATTTAAATGATCTTGATGAACTGCATGCTCCGCAACCTCGACTTTTCCTGATAGGCAATTCTCACAAATATAATCTATACTATAATCAGCAAATTCTCTTGTACAACATTTCAGTATCCATGCATCAATCGCCTTATATGCTAACAGCTTTTTCGCGCAATTATCATATTTTGCTTTGTCTGCCGCCACATCCAATGTATTTGAAATACCTGTTTGTCGTATCACCGCCACTCACCTCCATCATAGTTCTCTTATAATAAGTATTTTCTTATTTTCATGTTATCATAAAACTGTATTTTTATCAAGACAACCACATTGTCAATTTTCTGACAATTTTCACATATACACTAAGCCAAATATTCTTCCGTTGCTACGCTAGGAGAATAATAGTAAACGCTCAATAGTGGATGCGTAGATAGTGACCTCATTTTTTGAGATAATAGCCTCGACAAATGATAATGCTCTAAAAAGTTCAGTCTAAAAAGTTTAGGCTAAACTTTTTAGAACAATTGGAGGCTATCTATGAAATCTCAAACATCTTTAGCGGCTCGCAACTGTCGCTTACAGGAATGGAGCCAAATGGTTCATTCCTGTAATAACCGTCCGATTGGAATGTCAGTAAATGAATGGTGTCGGGAAAATTCCATTACCACAGCCAACTACTATTATCGCATGACTCAGGTACGAAAGGCCTGTTTGGATTCACTGTCAGATGAAGCGGTGAACCAAGAAGTTGTTCCAGTTCCAATGAATCTAGTTGCTCCAGCAGAAGAACCTTGTATAAAGAAGTTATTACCAGAGTCCGTTAAAGGTTCTTCTTTGGAATTCGATTTTCATGGCGCAACTCTTCGAGTTACCGATCAGACATCTGATGCACTCTTGGCGAAAGTGCTTGGGGTACTTGCCCATGTTGAATAATGCCATCTGCTTTAAACAGATATTCATTGTGACCGGCTATACCGATCTTCGATCCGGAATTGATCGTCTGGCTGCCCTCATTACTTCGAAAACAGGAGACAATCCTTTCGTACCGGATACTCTTTACCTTTTTTGCGGTCGCAAAACAGATCGCATTAAAGGATTGACCTGGGAGCGAGACGGATTTTTACTCCTGTACAAACGATTAGAGAAAGGGCGATTTCAATGGCCGAGAAACGAATCTGAGGTGCAATCACTTACTGAGCAACAGTTCCGGTGGCTAATGGAGGGTCTGACCATTACCCCTAAACATACTGTGCAAGAGATTACACCGCCACAGTATCCGGCATAGTTCTTGTGCAATACGTAGAAATTTTTGTAGTTCATTTCCGATCAGAAACTTAGCAAGTTTCCATTTCTTCTACCACAAAAAACGAGCGTGAAAAGCATACAAGGTTCCTTCTATAAAGCTGCATTTCATTTTTGTCATTTCAAAAGCCATGCATTCTTTAGATGGAATTCAGCCTTGTATCCTCTTAAAACCATAGGCATTATGACGAACTCAAAACGAAACGAGATTCGCAAAAATCGCCCATTTATGATATAATGAGTCCATGAAGAGGAGGTTCATTATGGCGAAGACTTATACAGAAGAACAACTGAATACGTTTGATAAAGCGACATTGATTCAGCTTTTGCTGATGCAACAGTCACAGCTTCAGGAAATCGATAAAAAGCTACAGCTTCTGTTAGAGCAAGCCGCTGTACTGAAAAACAATCGTTTTGGTAAGAAATCAGAAAAACTAGGGATTGAAAATCAGGTCTGCTTCATGGAAGTCGATGGCGACATCGTTTTCTTTAATGAGGCAGAAGCAGTAAATGCCCTCGTGCCGGAAGATGAAGAAAAGTCTACTAAGCCAAAGAATGCAAAGACAAAGGGCAAACGAACAGCTGACATCAAAGACCTTCCGGTTATTCATGTCGATCATAAGATGACGGAAAGTGAACTGATTACGGAGTTTGGAGAGGATGGTTGGTATCAACTGGAAGATGAAATCTATCGTCGATACCGCTTCACCCCGATGAAGATTGAAATTGAAGAACACCATGTAGGTGTCTACAAATCCAAGAAAGACAATCATTTCAAGAAGGCAGAGCATCCGGCGTATCTCTTAAGAAACAGTTTAGTGTCGCCTACGTTATTGTCAGGCATCTGGAATGCAAAGTATGTAAATGCAGTTCCGCTATACCGTCAGGAACAGGAATTCCAAAGAATGGGAGTCTCCATTGACCGTGGTGAAATGGCGCATTGGACGATTTTGTGTGCGGAACGATATCTGTCTGTTTTTTATGATTACTTACATGAGAAGATGTATGACTATCATGTGCTTCAGGCAGATGAGACTCCGGTGCTCGTCTCAAAAGAAAATCGAACATCGGGAAGCAGGCATTACATGTGGGTATATCGTACCGGTAAGATGTATCAGGACAAACCAATCGTACTGTATGAATATCAACCCTCTCGAAATGCAGATCATCCAAGAGTATTCCTAAAGGACTTTCAGGGAATCTGTGTGACAGACGGATACCAGGTTTACCATACATTGGAAAAAGAAAGGGAAGACTTACGGATTGCCGGCTGCTGGGCACATGCAAGACGGCGCTTTGATGAAGCGCTGAAAGCATTACCAAAAGAACAACAGAAAGATACGATTGCGTATTTTGCACTCAAGCAAATCCAAGCGATTTATCGCGAGGAAAACAAGCTTGAAGGGATGAGCGCGCAAGATCGTTTAAAAAACCGGCAACTAACAGTAAAGCCATTGGTAAATGCTTATTTTACATGGGTAAAGAAGAATGTACTTGTGGTCGCAGCGAAAAGCAAAACTGCAAATGGACTTACCTACTCGATCAATCAGGAAACTTATTTAAGGACGTTTCTGGAAGATGGAGAAGTGCCAATGGATAATAATGCAGCAGAACAATCGATCCGACCATTCTGCATAGGAAAGAAGAACTGGGTTATGATTGATACGATAGCCGGAGCAGAGTCTAGTGCAATGATCTATAGCATAGCAGAAACTGCAAAAGCGAATCATCTGAAACCTTATAACTATTTTGAATATCTTCTGACAGAGATACCGAAACATATGGATGATCGTGACAATCACTTTTGTGAAGATCTTCTTCCTTGGTCGGATAAGTTGCCTGCCGAATGTCGAAAATAAAATGAACTGTAAGCCGCCCTCAGGAGCGGCTATTTGAAGTGGGTATACCCACTATTGAGCGTTTACGAATAATAAAATGTTTCTAGTTATTTTTTGCAGAATCACAAAGGACAGGAAAACACTTTCCCTGTCCTCTGTGGTTTTTATTTTTGATATTTATACGATTCTTCAATTGCGTGAATCAGATCTACAATTAGCCTATTATATGGTGCTGCTACATTATAGAGCTTTGCCTGCTCTACAATTGCACCATTGATTGCATCAATCTCTGTTTTCCTACAGTTCATGACATCCTGTGACATGGAAGAGTAACCTTTTCCTGCATCCTCACATACGTGATGCACCATATTTAACACTTCCATGTAAGAAAAATGTGTACCATCTGCTTCTGCAACATCAACTGCCTCACAGATCATTTTTTCAGCAAAATCCCACGCGTAATGGTTATCGATCATGGAACGAATCGGAGAACGTGTGATTGCTGTGAAAGTATTTATAGACAGGTTTACAAAAAGCTTACTCCATATGATACGCTGAATATCATCAGAAATTTCTACTGCAAATCCACTTTCCTCAAGCAGATTTGAAATAATCTGCAGATTGCTGTTTTCTTTTAGATTGCTGCCTATAGTTGTTGCACCTGTTCCGCTGTGACGCACATGACCGTTTCCATTGTTAACAGAATTATGCTTGCTTGTTCCAATAATAATATTTTTCTTCACAACGTACTGTTCAATCTTACGATCATTTCCTGCTCCATTTTGCAGTGTCATTACAAGCGTATGTTCCCCAAACAACTTGCGATTTATTTTCAGCGCATCTTCCGTATACGTAGACTTGACAAATACAATTACAAGATCTGCATCTTCCTTGTACTCACCAGATAAGCAGGCACGAACTGATGAGAAATGCTGCTCTGTTCCATCCTCTTCTGACACTGTAATTCCATTCTTATTAATTGCATCTACCTGTGGCTGGTAGCTATCAAGCATAATGACCTCATTGTGTCGGCTTAAATAAGCACCATAGAGGCATCCCATAGCTCCCGCACCAATAATTACAATCTTCATATTTCATTACCTCCCATTTTTGATTATTTATCAAAGTCTCTCGTTGAAATGATTCCGTTATAGGACCGAGTGTCAGGCACCCCCGTCACTTCGCTGGACCATCTACAAACTCCATGTTAATCCTAGCAAGCGTATAGATAATATTATCAACCTGATGAGTGCCGTCAATAGCATTTTCATCTTTCACGATCTCTGCTGTGAGAACGACCTTGTAATTTGAATAATAATGATTATTGAGCTCTACATTTGCCGCATTAACCTTTAGCTGTATTGCCTGTGTCAGTACACTTCCGTCGAATACTGAATCTGTTTTTATATTACCATTCGACCAGTATGTTGATTGCGGAACTGTCCATGACCAAGTGCCTTTACCATTGTCATAAGTAACTTCGCCAGAATCTTTTGATTTCAGCTCTATAGCTAAATAATCATTTGCATTCGTTAATGCATCTGCATAATCCTCCATTGTACTTCCACTAGCAGTATTCTTCGGTGCAAGAGTCAGCGTAAATCGAATACCAGTTGAGTTTTTCAGCGCATCGTCTAGGTTCTTCATTGATGCTAAACTGTAAACTGCTGTTGTGTCGATTAATGCATGCTCTTTGGATACGTCCAAATACTGAGGATCTAATAGATTGATTCCTAACTGATCAATCGTATCGGCTTCGTAAGTAAGCTTTGCGCCGGTAGGCTCTATTCGGTAATATTCCGTTTTGGTATTAGAACATGAAGCACGATTATTACTATAAGCAAGACTCCGACTCACAGTAGAAAGTTGTGAAGAATATGCAAGTTTTACATAATCCATGGGACCACTACCCTCGGTAAACTTCGATTCTGGAATTACATCCAAGCCTGATGCAGGAATATTTACCGTCATCCTTACTTCTACATAAAAGGTACTTTGATTTGTATTTTGAATTCCTTTTATAGCTGTACGTACTGCCTGCAAACTGATCGGCTCTACTCCATTCTCTGTCTGCTCACCTAACGGTAATTCCATGTTTCCACCATCTGAAGTCCAAGTATATTGGACTGCAACACTTTTCTCACTGCTAGGACTCCAACTACCATTTGTATACTGATAATAAGTTGTTTGACCTTCGTTATAAACATAGAATTCTGCTGTTCCTGTTGTACCACTTGGAAATTGCTCTCCAGAGGTTGTTCCATTCAAAGTTTTCTGAAGACTTCCAACAATTCTCAAATACAATTCATCGCTATCATTATAAGCTTGACCATTTGGGAACGTTATCTTATCAACCACATCAACTAATAGGCTAGAATCTGCTGCACTAATTTCTTTATGTAATTCACTAATAGTAGTAGATTCCGTCAAACTTTGTTGATATCCACTTGAAAGCACATAAGTACTTTGTGTATTACTATGCAGGTCTTCTTTACTAGTACCTCTTTCCAGATGATGTACCCGGTGTGGTACTACGCTTTCTACTACAGTCTGAATTGAGCCATTTAGAATGTCGTTTGCAGCATTCTTAGGAACATTAATTACTAAATAATAATTCTCAGTAATGTCACTTACTCCACCTGTTCCTTTTAAACCAGCCTCATTTACTGTAATTGAATGTGTTGCTGTCTCACCCGAAACTGCCAGACGATAGTATTCATATTTACCCGTAGTTTCATTTTTTATGCGCACTGTAGGCTCTGGATACTTCCTTCCATCCTCATCCTTTGCATTCTCAGGTTTACCATTCTCATCTACTTTTATAAAAAGTTTATTACCACCTTGATCCGATGCTTTTGCTTGAATCAACTCGCTGATACTTGGCTCCTGATATGGATTTCCTTGAGAATCCGCGAAACTACTAAGAGCTATCAGAACATTTCCATTGCTAGCTTCTTTTCCTGTAGCTGTGTAATAGTATGCTCTTTTATCCTTAGCATCTACAAGTGTCAGTTGTGTCCCTGCTGGAAGATTCTCTTTATCAATTGCAAATTTAATAGACTTCTTCATATCCATTACATTACCACCCACATTAATATAGCTTTGCCAGCCATATTCTGTGTATTTTCCCATATCACTATTATATCTGTAGGTTAGATATCCTGTAATCGGGCTTCCAAAACTCTCCAACACATGTGTTATTAACCCATTATAATCAGAAGCATTAAAATCTGTACCATAAGTCAACGTTGCCATAAAATCCATTTCTAGCATACGGCGCACCAAAACAGGGACAAAAACATTGTAATGGTGTCCTTCTTCTGTAAAGGTGACTGTCAACAAAGTAAAACGATCTCGCTCATTATCATAGTCTGTTGTTGTCGAGAATGTAATTTTTCCAGAAGCATCTGTATTGACTTTAAATGCTGGTGTTACAGGTGTATTATCCTCATTTAAAGCTTTTACAAATTTTCCACCTTTATATTGATACACCACTGCCGTTGCTGTTACATGAATATCTTTTGCACTATTTACCTTATTTGCTGCCGAAAAACCACCATTTGTTAAGATATCAAGGTAATCACTTACTTTATCTGTGTTTCCACTTGAAATCTGAACTACAGGAAAATCGCTTTCTGCCTTATTCGTCTGATTTGTATTGTAAGTAGATATCATAGAGTTAAAGTCAAATGAGGTTGAAGCTATCTTCTTGTACGTGTAATGAATGCTTGAATCACCATTTCTCTCATTCCATATCTCCTGTGCCTTTACTGTAAAGGAAGTGGTAACGCTTGATGTACTTCCAGTTGCGGACGAATCAGAGTTGTCTCCACCCTCTGTTGTGGATGAATCTGAGCTATCACTGCTACTAGTTGTCCACGACACACCATCCCCATAGAGATACTTAGAAGATGAAGTTGCGTTATCATATAGGGCCAATGTGCTCTTTGGGCTAGTTACAACATATGGAGAGGCAACGTCGGTTTTGATTGTATCCGCAGGTTTGTAAGCAGACCCCAATAAGTCATTACTATTGCCTACTAATGAGGTTTTTGCATCCCCTTGTGTATCAGTTGCCTGATTATCGGTAGTAGTGGAAGAAAGTGCAGTACCAGAATAGTCAGCGAAGGCGATGTAGTCATTGTCTGAGCTAACACTTCCACTACCAGATAAACCAAACTTTTTATTGTTGTCTGGAATATTTTGGATACTTATACCAGCTATGTTAATTGCAATGCTATCACTTGTTACATTACCAAATAGTAAGCCCATCGGTACCTTCTTTGAAATACTTCCTTTTGTTCCATTTAATGTCACATTAGAAAACAGTAGATTAGATGCTACTATTTTGTTTCTCAAGTTACCAGTAATACCTCCTACAGTTGGCCATCTACCACCAGCATCACCTTTATTACCAACTGCTGTTACTGTAGAATCCTGCACTGAAGTATCAAACAGATATAAAACACCTGCTCCATTACTTTGCGCATCTCCAATAATTGCACCAGAACCCCAGTCTTTTCCTTCTACTTCTAGGTACTGTATTTTACATCCCTGTATGGTTACTGTCTGGCGACCTTGCCAGAAGCCAAGAATACCTCCTGCGGTACTAAAGCCTTTGATATTTGTCTTTGAATCTTCAGAGGTTCCATTTACTTCACAATTGATAAACTCCATTTGTGAGTCCGTCTGTCCTGTAATGCCACTTGCAACAGAACCATAGATATCTGATGCCGTTACGGTACAGCTTTCAATTCTAGTTTGTCCACCTGCCGTTTGTCCAATAATACCTCCGGCTATATAATTGGTTTGAATTATACTAGAACCCTCATAGTTATGATTTGCTGCCTTATCTATATCATTAATCGTTGCATTTTCAATTGAACTATTGCTGATCCAGCCTACATATTTCCAATTGCCCCACCATTGTTTTGATCCTTTCGCATATCCAATAATTCCACCTGCATAGAATGTTCCTATTGTTTTTTCGTTCAGCATTATCTGCTTTGAGGAATCGGTTAGTGTTATTTTAACAATAACATTATTAATACTATAAGTTCGTTCGGCTATTTGTCCAACACATCCACCTACTATACTTTTTGCAGAAACACCTACATTTTCAAGAATTGTTTTCTTACTATTATCAGTTTCGCCATTCTCTGTCATGTTAATAAATAGTCTTGTTTTAACATAACCGAAAAGACCGCCTGCTATAGAGGCATTATATGTCGCTGAAATAGTAGAATTCTGTCCACTAATTTGATTGTTTGTCTGTCCACTTACTGTAGTTGCTGGATTTACACTCAAGTTTCCATTCGATTTTGTATCACATCCACCAATATATCCAGCAAATCCACCTGCTGCATATTTGCCTGTCACATTCAGATTTTGGTAACTGCAATTATTAAAGGCAACACCATATGTCATCTGACTGTCTTGTGGCTGTAACAGGATTGCAATGTTACTATTTTTACGCTCAGCTGGTTTTCCGACATTGCCAAAAATGCCACCAACACTGGCAGGACTGTCAATTGTCAAGTTACTGACCCGAATACCACTCACTGTAATGTCTCGACTAGCATTCTTGGCTGTGTATCCTACCAAGCTTCCCGCAAAACCACCAAGTCCAACTTCTTTCTTATTGTTACATGATGTATCTCCTTTTTCTCCATCCGAATTATAATATGTCAGAGAAATTCCTGCTATAGTCTTAGTTTCTTCGGATGTATCCGCATCTTCCTGTGTTGAAATTGAATTAGTACTCTGCTGAATTATCACATTTGAAAGTGTTTCATTATCACTTACGCGAACCACATTAAAAATACCACCAACAGATGCTGCCGGGTAATCATCGTCTGCATATTCGCTGACCTGCATATCTACGGTCACATTCTTATTATTGCCATTGAAGCTTTTCACTTCTGGAATAACCCCCTCTGGGTTATTGCTGCCGTTTGTCCCTCGAACCGCATTTGATACATATCTAGCCCCAATACCTTGGTAGCCATTCTGATAGCTTGTCATATCAAAAGTATCAGCTTTATTTGACAAAACAATTTCCAGATTATCTGCTGTTAAGCTACTAAAAATTGATGTACTTTCACCACAATATGCCTTAATTAGATACGGTAGATTATCTGCTCCTGGCACATTTCTATCCTCAGTAATAGAAGTAATTGCGTCATTATCCACATTACCAATTGCACTGTAAAGAACATTTCTTACCTTACCGTACTTTCCACCAAAGGCATAGTTCTTTGTACCAGCTGTTATTGCTTTTCCATCTGAATCTCCCGTCTTACTATAGGCTCTACTACTTCCACCTGATGCAGCACCACTATTTACAATTGCAGATAATACCAATAATCCCTGCGCATTATTAACTGTTATAGAATTATCAGTTGCACTTACACATGCCTCTTCTTTGAGCGTATTGATTGTATAATTTTTATTTGTATTATTTAGGGAATCTACCACATTCTTTTCTGCAGATTTTTTTTCATAGAAAGCATAGCCATCTAATACCCTTCCTACATATGGATTAACATAGAGGTTCGTATAAGAGCTAATATCGCTAACACTTTCTATCCAATCTGCAGTCAGTCCTGTTCCATCCATCATATCTCGGAAAATAACACCACCACCAGCAATAGATCCGACATATCCACCAATCTGAATCAAATGGCTTTTGTTTCCATCGAGAGTTATTTTCCAATCATCGGCTACGCCTACAGTTACATTGTCAATAATATTATCACCGCCAAGTACACAGCCAATTGCTCCTCCAAAATATGCACTAGGAACGTATGCAACTGTATCCTGATCTGTATACGTCAAAGTTTTTCTTTCTGATCCTCTATATAAAATTGTTAAATTCTTTACAACACTTCCATAGCTATATGGAATCAGTCCATTTCCTGTTTCCGCGCCTTTCAGAACAAGAGTTGTATTATTTGTACTTGTGATTACACCTCGAAACGGATTATCTCTGGTTCCAAACCCCTTAAAATTATTTAAAATTAATTCAGGATTTGACGCTGAGTTATCCTCACCATCTGCCACTTGAGTTGCTTCGTTTGTGTCTGTTACAGTATTTCCCTGAACTACAGTTCCTCGAATATCATAATATGCATTTAGGAGATAATAACGCATGAAATCTTTATTAAGTTTTACGCCACCCGATATAACCTGCCATTTTTCATTCACACCAGTTCCAGTTTTTTCCACTTGTTCCCAGTAGGTACTTCCATCATACTGATATGTTATATCTTGATCACTTGTATAATCCTTTTCAGCTCCTGTATGAACTTCAGTCTGATTTTTTGTAATCGTTACTCGCCAGTCTTTACTTGGATTACCCGTTGCCATATAGTCTGACAGAATATTCATTTCGCTTTCTTTTGTAATTCTATATGGATGTCCATATGTACCACAGCCATTCGTAATGTCTACTACTCGCTGGTTTACCTTAATTTCATGCATACATGCACTCGCATCATATGGAGTAGATACATATCTCAAATAATCAGATGAATCAAAATTTTTCTTATTATTTACATTGTCATAAACCAATCCTTCAGGCAGTTTATATGTCGACTCATCATAGTACCAGTTCTGAAGACCTTCAAACTCTGTTGTCTTAGTAATCTCATATCCATAAGTTACATTATGTTTATGCTCATTCCCAGTCCAGTCCTCTGAACTCAAGAAATTATAGGTTGCTCCAGATGTATTGTCATCACTAGCATATGCAAATCGTTCTAAAAGCGTCGCATGTGAAAAAATACCACCATTATCTGTTCCATCTGCCTTTTTATCTGGCAAAACAATATGAGTAAATGTCATCGTAATTGACTTTGCTTTTGAATCACCTACATTTCCAATCAAACTAGAAGCGACTGCAGTGCTAGTCTCAGTACTATACCTACTTACTGTCACTGTATCCACAGTCAATTTAGTATAGCCATATATATAATTTGTACTATATCTAGACCCAATATTATTAATTAAAAGTGGGGCATAACTCTCTTTACAGTCAGTTACTTTTAGCCCATTTAATGTTATATTGGTTATACGGATATTTAAATACCTTGACTTAGTTCCATCAATGCTTGCATTGCCTGATGCGAATGAAGAAACTAGCACACCTGAACCCTTCACTGCATATTGCTTATTCGAACTATCCCTACCTGCATTGCTCTCATACACTTGTCCAATACTACCAGAAAATTCAACATTATTCACTATTAATTGACTTCCTTGAAAATACAAAAACAGTCCACAATGCATTGCATAATGTTGAGTATGTTCTTCATCTGTTCCTTGTGTTGACTTATTATATTTTTCTTGCGTTTCAATATTTTCATTGTTAAACTTAAGTTTTATATTGCTTACTTTAACAGGAATAACCTCAATAATTTTAATTGGATAATAACTGTATTTACTCATATCCAAACTTTCTACATTTTGAATAATATTTACCCAAGAACCTGCGTCTAGTTTGGTATCCGTATTTTTATTACTTACAAAATAATTTTTTATATTGCTACAAGCATACTTATACACACTATAAAGTAATAGCTCCTGCGGAGTATCAATTTTACTATTAGCACTACTGTTACCAACATCAGTCAAACATTGATCCAAATCATAGTAATAACGACTATAAGCATTGGTTTTTTGATTCTGTCCATAAGTTGTGCGATTCCGGTAAGTTGTACATTCATTCGCTGGATCTACACCAACACGGCTAGTAACTCCATCCGCAGTTATATCTTCTGTTGCAATTGAAATTACACCATTTTTTCCGCTATCAACAATTTCTGGTGCTTTCGGTGTCGTATACGCAACAAATTCATCGAAGACACCTGGATTCGTTACTGTTATATTTACTTCGTTACCTATCCGATACGAATTGTCCCAATTGGTCGTATATAAATATAAGGCACCAAGCTCCCAATCATCTTTACCAGCTATCTTTTCCTTTCCCTTTTCTCCTCTACATACTAGAAGTCCAACATCGGTCTTCGCTTTAATTATTAATTTTTCTAAATTAACTCCATTTGATTTAATTTCACACATTCCACCAATACGGTATGCTAGTCCGCCTAAACTCTTTGTATTTTCCGCATTAATCGTAGCATCTTTTACATACAAACTCGCATTCCCCGTATCATTCGCATCCTTAAAATACAACTCCGCATTATTGCAAATACTGCTAATTAATCCTCCACAAATATCTGTAACATTTTGGGCTTCAATTTCAAACCCATCAAAAATAACATTATCAATCTCAATTTTTTTTAGTTGAGTATCTTTCATGACACCGGCAAATCCACCCACATAGGCTTTTTTCTTCTGATCGGTTTTAATACTACCAGTGACACGCAAGCCAGATACTTTAAAATTCTTTCCTGAAAATTCTCCAATTATTCCACCTACAAAAATCTTAGTATCATCAGTTGTATTACTGCTCTGAATTTCAATTTTTGTTGCTGTTTCATTTAAAATCTTTTTCTCTCCATACTTTTCAAAGTTCAAGTTAACATTTCCATTATAACAACCACCAAAAAAACCACCTGCAACAAGTGTTTGATTTACTTCACAATCTGCTTTTATATTTTCCGCTACCTTTACACCCTTAATGTTAACCTTTGAGTCCTTTACCGCTTCACCTGCAATACCACCAGCTAATATATCCTGTCCTGCATTGCTAATCCAAATGTTACCTGCGATTATAAGATTCTGGATATTTGCATTATTACCTACTAGCGCAAACAAACCCTGACGGCCATGATAGGATGCTCCAGCTGAGATTACTTCACCGTAACAATCATCACCCGATAGTGCCAAAATTCCTGTATTATCCTGTTTAAAGCCAAAAGTCTCTCCGCTTGCTAGTGTAATAGTATAACCACCACCGTTAAAAGTGCCAGCATATGTATCATCTATGCTATAGCTATCACGAGACAGACCAGTGATACCACTACCAGTTAAATCAATATCCGAGTTAAGCGTAATACTCTTCGAACTTGGCGTAGTATTCTGACTAATTGTTTCAATACCACCAAAGTAGCCTCTGGTATTCCAGCAAATAGAAAGACGAGCAAAAGCATCTGTAGAGTTTAATGTAATCGTATTCTCACTTACCGTCGGTGCAGTATTATCCCCGTAAGATACAGTATGATTCGTAGCATCTATTGTAATTAAATCAGAACTAAGCTTTGATTTTTCTGCACTTGAAGTATCAGCTGAATGAAGTCTAATAATCTGCCCATAGTTTCCAATATCATTCATGGCCTGTTTGCCAGTCGTATTCTCTTTACCACGAATATATGTCCAGCCATTTCCGTTTCCATCACCATTTGCGTAGATTAGCGCACTTTCCTGCCAACCTACCAGCCAACCCGTCTTGGCATTCTTTCCACTATCTTTATCATAGATTACCCCTGACAGATTTGTCGTACCTGAAACGTTAATGACACTTTTTTCTGCATAACCGACTAGACCACCACCACGATTGATAGTAGTATCTGATGTAGTCACTGTAATATTATTTGTCTGGACAATACTTCCCTGTGCCAAAAGACCTGTAATACCGCCAAACCCCTTCTTTTCTTCATCTTTTGCCTTTGGATTGATTACGCTAATATCGACACTATCAACCCTCAAATAAACAGGCAAATTATTGGTAGTATTCTCTCCTGTCTGTCCTATCTCTCCGATCAATCCACCATGATACTGAATGCCTGTACCACTCGAATTTGTTGCATTCACACTTACATTCTGAATAAGCAGCGTACTTGCAATCGTATCGCTTGTCACCTTTCCAGCAATTGCACCAATTGCCTCCGCGCTACAATTTTCATAAGTTGGAGCTATACTTCTCTTAGCAGTAGCATCACTGTTACAAATCGTATATGTCAGCTTTCCATTCAGATTCAAATAGCCAAAATAGCCACCAGCTACACCATTATTACTTACGGTTAATGTTGGTGTTTCAATCTCTACCTTATTTGGCAGTAATAAGCTTGGTTCTGCACCCTCAGTTGCAAAACTTGCAGCATTCAGTGTATACTTTCCAATAAATCCACCGGCTGTAGTGTTACTAGTTACTGTTGGTGAACTCACTGTAATAGCCGACTGCATATCACCATCCGCAAATACAACATCCTCTGCCGTACCCACAACACCACCAGCTGATACCGTTCCAGTGATGTTCGGATTACTTAATGTCATAGCTGCATCGTTACTTGTCGTAATCTTTGCACCTTTTTCAATCAGACCTACTAATCCACCAGCATTTCCATTACTGGAAGTAACCGTAACACCAGTAAGATTAACTCCTGACTTTATCTCTAGAGCTGTTCCAATTTTCATAACACCAATAACACCACCGGCATTTCCTGCCGCTGATGTATTTTTTATATCATAACTTGCACTTGATTCAATTGTATAAGCCCCAGTAGGAAACTGATATCCATCTAAGCATATACTTCCACTCTCCAATGTATTACAAATTAAACCTGCATTGCCTTCCGATGTTGCTACTGCTACAGCACTCGCATTATTATAATCTACTATATTATTTTTAATACTTAATTTTTGTGGAGCTGTAATAGTATCTGCACTCTTCACTGTTCCAATCAAACTGCCCATAGTACCATTACTATCACCTTTAACAGTAATCGGCAATTCATGTCCATCTGTCTTTTCATCATCAAACTGATAAAAATCGGCAATCATCGGTATATCACCTTTTCCTTGCCATGTGATCTGCAGCGGAGATTCGCCTAAGATAGCTGTTGCCTTTGAAGATAATCCACAAAAAAAAGTATGATCCACATATAATGCGGATGGCCTAATTCCCGTGATTCTTCCTTGAAATGGTATTTCTTTGGTTCCAAAGCCACGAAAAGTATATTCTCTTGGCGCAGTTACTGAAGTAGTTTCTTTACTTTCTGCATCTTCTTCAGCTACAGATTCATCGGATGCTACAACAGACGCATTACTAACATTCTTTAAAATAGTTGTTAAATCCGTACCTTGGGGTATCTTGTTTTTTTCAGTAATATCAATATCTCCAGCTATATTAATATAAATATTAATGCCCTGTATTTGTTCTGGTTTGCAATTAGAAAGTAAAATCAACTGCTGCGCAACTTCGTTTCCATTTCCATTTATTTCAACTGTTTTTGTATCTGATTTATAATTTCTAAACCAATTAATATCTAAGTAATCCTCTGCACTCAATACTGCCAATTCATAAGACTCTTCTGTCGTCTCTTCTTCTGTAGACTCCTCCTCGCTCTCCTCTTCCGACGTTTCTTCTTCTGTTGAAACCTCTTCTGTCTCCGTTTCGTTTACTTCTGTAGTATTCTCAACATCTGCGATCTGACTGCTTTCTTCTATACTCGGTGTACTATCGGTAGTTTCCGCTGTCGTCTCGATCTCAGTGCTTGAAATCGCTGGTATCTCGGTCGATGTTTCCGTTGGAGTATCGGTTGGTGCCTCGGTCGGCATTTCTGTCTGATTCTCACCTCCAGGTACCGGTACTGCGGTTGTCTCTATATCAGCAGAAACAGTGGAAGCAGTCGTATCAGTTTCTGCTGACACGACTGCTGTATCGGTTACTTCGGACCCAATATCTGAACTGTAATAGGCAGCGTCTGTCTCTGAAATCACTTGTTCAGGAGCAACCGTATCCTCAGCATAGGTCTGTGCGCTTTCTTCTGCATACGTCTCAACTGCCGCTTCACTGCTGTATTCCTCAGCAGCACTTACATTCATCATGCCAGTTGCTACTGTACTTATCGTTAAATTCATTGCCAGAAAACTTGCAAAAATCTGTTTAAACTTTCTCACTGCTATTACATTACTCCTTCCGTATTGTGTTTCTGCAATTTGCTTTCTTTTCTATTTTCTAGTTATCTCTTACGGAGTATCCGTTGTTATCGTTGACTGTTCTCGTTTAGTTGCGGTAAATGTAATACCCATACAATTCCAATCATCTGTAATCTTTGTTTTATCTTTGATATAAAATGGAATCAAATAATCTCCCGTACCCTTAGTCTGGTTCATTGTAAATGTCAATGTTCCAGCAGCCAAAATGCTCGCTATTTCCTTATCATTCTTTCCCAAATTGATCAGGAAGAATTTATCAATCTCTACAATAGCTGGATTCCATGTAAGAGTTGCATCTGCCACACCACTTGAAATTGACACTTCATAATTGAATCCTGCAAAATCCTTTGGACTATTACCATCTATTTGATCAATAAATTTGCCAGAATAGCTAAATTCATTTGTCGAAGATCCCACACATGGAACGATGACAGCTGCCAATTTCTGATTGTTTGTTGCTGACAAACTACTAACTGTTGGCGTTGCTACAGCTGTAATTTTCAACTTGTCCAGATCACTAGCAGGGAAGGTGACTGTATATTTATGGGAGCTTGCCCTTCTACCGGCAAGTCGGACATTCGACTGTTCAAATTTATTACTTTGTACAGTCTGTACATCTCCGTCCTCTACCTTCACGCTATAACTATTTCCTGTATTGCTACTTTCAAACATAATACTCATATTATATGTAATATCTTTCTGGCTCACCAGATTTTCATTACCATTTGCGTAGTTGTACACAAAGATATCAACAGAAATTTCACCGCTCGTGCTATCACTAAACAATACGGTTCTTCCTGCATAATCTTTACTATCTGTAGTATTGGCACATGCCTGTAAGTAATTTGACGTAAATCTCACAGTCTCGTTATCTCGGTTTCTGGCAACGCCTCGCTGATACGCCTGACTGGTATAGGCTGCAAAGCTTCCGCCCACTACTGCGCTAAGTCCTGCCAATGCAAGCAGGACTATTAATATGGTTTTCAATTTCGGTTTTTTTGTAAACAAACTTTTCACCTCTTATCTATCCTGCTGCCTGTGTATCTGCCAAAAGCGCAATAGACACACAATATCTATCAGTTATCCTTTGCCAGTACATAGAAAATATCGGTTTCCTTTGTTGTCTCTGTCCAACTGATCTCCAACACATAATAGGTTCGATGCTTCTGAGTTGTCTCTGTGTTATCTCCCGATGAATCAGTTGCTTGAACAATATTGTTTTTATCTGCATCCAATGCACTATCCGTAATCCAATAAATCGGCTCTGCATGCTTCTGTACTGAAGTATACTTACCATAATTCTTTGAATGCTTCGAATTTTCAGCACTATTTTCAACCGCCGATTTATAATCAGTAGTCTCTAATGCTGCATTGATATAACTTCCTTTAATGGGATTTGTGGTATCATACTTATAAGTATAACCACCCTCTGATATTGTTCCATCACTTGCGTTTGCATTTTGTACTTCACTTGCCTTATACAGCTGAAACGTCAATCCTTTCAGATTCGTGGTATGGACAATCTCAATTTTATGATCGCCTCCACCATTCTCAATACTGATTACACGGCGAATTGTAACCTTTTGGTTTTCATCTTTATCCGCATCTGTGTAGGTTAAATCCAATGATGTCAATGACTGTCCATGCGGACCTTTGATTGCAATCGGGGATGGCGGTGCAATACTAATCAATGTCGCAATATTGCTTTGATTAAAAAACCATGCATAGCTAAGACCAATGACAAGTGCAAGTACTACTGCTGTAGCTGCTGCCGAAATGATTAGTCTTCTTTTACTATGCTTTGTTTGATCTTTCTTTTTTGTAGTTCTTTCCATAGTTTCCTCATGCACATGCAGTCTGGCATGCCTTCGTTATTAGTTAACGGTTACGTTAACAAAAACATATTTTACATTATTTCCAATGTACTCATCTGCTAAATCATAATAGCTGCTCCATGTATTAAATACAGTATCTTCCATATCTGCCTTGATACTAGAAGGATCATCAGAATCCTTGGCTCCATAGAACAACTTATCTTTATTGCTGCTATTATTTACAAACTTAAGTAACTCTGTATAATCCGCATTTTTATCGGAGACATCCGTAAACAAATCACCATAGGTATTTCTGGATCCATAGATATAGTTTCTGAAATACTTTGGCCATATCCAGTAAAGTGTTACCTTGTATGGCATATCTTTGGTGAAACTTCCAGAAGCTGAATTGGATTGACTATCTGTAGTCGCTCCAGCATTTTGAAACTCAGATGCTTCAATTTTAAATGAAGGATTTCCCGAGTCTGGCACTTCGATCCATTTACTGTATCCCTTTGTATCATCAAGTCCGCGGAATAAAAGAATATGGCCACTTAGAAGACCATTCAATTTTGTTTCATTCTCTATGATTTTTTCTGCAACTGTTGAACTACTATTTTCCTTGTCTTTATATGCCGCTAGCTCAACTGTCACGGTAACAGATGTCAGGTTGTCCTGTTTTGGTATAATGTAAAACTCTAGCTTGCCACTTGCACCTGGCCAGATGTTTGTTGATGAATTTAGATACCAAGCTAAGTTACTGCTTCCACAATATAAGTCTATTGGCCCATTTGTTTCATCACCTGTATTGACATCTATATATTTATTATATTTTTTACTTGTTCCTTTGCTTAGAGAAGGATCTTTTAACTTATCTGATTCAGCGGGCGATCTACTTCCTGTACTTCCCAGCTCGAAGCTCACTGGATTATCAGCGGAAATTTTTGCACCGATTGCACTTACTTTGGTATTTGACACAAACCACGCAACACCAATTGCGATAATCGCAATAATCGCTGCGATTGCAAATACGATGCTTCGACTTGCTTTTCGTTTCCCCTTTTCAATCTGCTTATGCAGCTCTTCAAGGGATTTATCTTCAAGAGAATCCGACTTTTTATTTTTCTGTTCCATCGGATTCTTCTGATCTTCTATTGTTTTATCTATCTGATCTTTTTTCTTCTCCTCGTCAGTCAATCGCGTAACCTCCTTCCCGACTTAGACTCAAAAATTGATATTTATTGTCTCTTTCGTTGTGTTTTTTTATCTTTTCCAACACGCTATTATGGTAGCACATCGTTTCCGAATTTTCAAGGAATTTGGCTGAAAAAGCGAGAAAAAATGAGGGGTGAAAAACCAAGGTGACAGGGACGAAAAAATAGAAACGAACCCCCCCCAGTGTTGCCGCACTGGGGGGGTAATGTTCATAAATGAATTCTTTTAATCTTATTCAAATTCAACTGTTCCTGTAGGCTTTGGTGTAAAATCATACAGAACACGATTGATTCCTGCAACTTCATGTGTGATACGATCTGTAATATGAACCATCACTTCATGTGGAATCTCAGCAGCTGTTGCTGTCATAACGTCAGTTGAACATACTGCACGTACAATACAGCACCACTCGAAAGCACGCTTTCCGTTTTTAATTCCTGTTGATCTAAATTCCGGAACTACGGTGAAATACTGCCAGATTTTTCCTGCAAGTCCGTTCTTGTCAAACTCCTCACGAAGAATTGCATCAGACTCGCGCACTGCTTCAAGACGATCACGTGTAATAGCTCCTGGACAACGAACACCAAGTCCCGGTCCTGGGAATGGCTGACGATAAACCATATCGTGAGGCAGACCAAGTTCATCACCAACAACACGAACCTCATCCTTGAAAAGGATTCTGACTGGCTCTACAAGCTCAAAATCCATATCTTCCGGAAGTCCGCCTGCATTGTGATGTGCCTTAATGCCTTCTTCTGACTCAAGGATATCCGGCCAAATTGTACCCTGTGCTAAGAATTCAATTCCGTCAAGCTTTCTTGCCTCTTCAGCAAATACTTCAATAAATTCTCCGCCAATAATTTTTCTCTTCTTCTCAGGATCATCAACTCCTGCTAATTTATCAAGGAAACGATCTGTTGCATCAACTTGAACAACCCCGCCCGACGGGTCGGACGAGGATTCCGTTGCAGCCGTCAGGATT
>OCAA01000773.1_pt1 | contig 22612 bp, 22 predicted proteins | sample 1538241 | NCBI WGS metagenome assembly OCAA01 (sample SAMEA2580241, study PRJEB22360) | human gut metagenome | biome: human gut; feature: human-associated habitat; material: faeces | place: Denmark | collected 2008/2010
CCCTTGCCTATGGTAACTAAACGATAGACAGTCAAAGGGATATACCATGCGGCAACGAGCAGCCGCCATATCAGAATGACGCCGCCGATAAGCCCGCCCAAAATGAAGTTGAGGGCGACGATACCCACCGTTCCGGCTATGTCGTACCCATGCGGTACAAGCCACACGAACATACGGCGAATACCGAAAGGAATACCGCAGCACAGCCACACATAAAAGTAGTTGATTTCCCCGTTTTCGGTAAACACGTTCTTGAACATGGAAAACAGGAACAGCGCAATAAGGACGGGTAAAACCGTCCTCTTAAAAAAGTCTTTCCAAATCTCCCCGCGTGTCATTCAATCACTCCTTGTCTAACGGAAACGACGGGATAGCTTCTATGAGCTTCAGCGCAAGGGCTTGACGCAAATCCTCGTCGATTTCCTTTTTTACGCTTCCGTCGGGCTGCTCCTTTTCAATAGTGGCGAACTGGTCTATTTCGTCCGCATAACATTCAAGCACCTTTTCGACCGCCCATTTCTCACCCGCGACGGCGGCGCGTATGGTTTCAAAATCCGACATATTCGATTGTTCCATATCGGAAAACTCCTGTCTGTATCAGATAGCATTATCATACCACAGCTTTTGCCCCATTTCCATATAAACCGCATTAGCCGCGTTCCGTTTCCTTGCCCCGTTCCTGCTGACGCTCTATTTTCAAAATGCTGTCTATGTTCTGCTTGATAATGCCGTATTCCTTGACTTTCCTTTTCAGCTTCCCATAGTCCGCATAAAGGGCTTCTTTCTGCTCCACCAGCGCGGCATATTCCGCTTGCAGCGCGGCGGCGTTCGGTAGCTTGCCGCCGATTAGCGCGGGCTTGACCGCTTTTGCGGCGGCTTCAAAGAGGATTAGGCTGCTCTCGTTCTCACGACGGAAACGGGGCTTGTCCTTTTCCGCCCGGTACGCTTCATAGACGGGCTTTGTCTTTTGATAGGTAGTAACATTCTTGATAAGCACCGCCATATCTGCAAGCCGCTTTTCGACGGTCTTTAATGCGTCTGCCGCCCGTTCGTTTTCTGCCGCAATTTCCGCTATCCTTGCGGTCAAATCCGCGTACTGCTCAATCTTGTTTTCGGTGAGGAAGTTGAGCGTCTTTGCCGCCTGTTTCAGATTTTGGATTTTCGCCCATTGCTCATAGCCCTTGCTCTCTTGCGCCTTGATACTGTTCTCAATGTCGATAAGCAGATTGACGCCGCGCTGCTGCTTGGGAGCTTTCGCGGCACGTGTGCGCTTGCCGTTTATCCTCTCTGTCAGGGCTTCCTCTGTATAATCCGCGCCGAGTGTTTTCAGCCTTGTAAATCGTTCCTGTCCGGGAGCGCGGCATGATATATATTTCCCGCGTTTTATCTCATAGCCCGCCGCTTGTAAACGCTGCAACAATTCCTCAAAACTGGACACTTGCGGGATAAGCGCGTCAACGGCAATTTTCAGCTTGCCTTTCCAACTTGCGCCTATCTTTTCTGCCTGGTACTCCGCATAGCTCTTTCCTTTGCTGCCCTTGCCGGGAACGACGACGGACAAGCCGTTTTCCCTGCACAGCTTGTCGCTCATATTCCGTATGCCGTAATAGGTGCGCTTATTGGAATTGTACTTGTGGTGGTCTACGAAATTGACTGCACAAAAAATAATGTGGTTATGGATATGCCCCTTGTCTATGTGCGTCGTTAGTACATACTCATGCTGCCCTTTCGTTACCGCGTCGGCAAGCTGCCGCCCTATCTCATGCGCGGTCTGATAGTCGGCTTCCCCCGGCGCAAAGGACTGTATCAAATGGTGGGCTAAATTGTTTCCCTTATCCAACGCTTGCGACAGGGTAAAGCCGAACTCAATATCTGCCGTTTCAAAAGAGCAGCCGAACGAGGACACAAGCATTTTTTCGTCTGTCTTTGCGGGATTTTGGATATAGTCAAGGGCTTTGCTCAACGTGCTTTTAATAGGCTTAATCTTTGTAACCGCCATATCTCATTAAGCACCCCCTTTATTTCCTCTATGTCCTCTTGGTAGACGCTGCCCGTCGCGTTGATGCGCTTTGCAATTTGATTGACGTTGACCCCGATTTTCTGTATCTCTGCTGTCATAGCCTTTATGTCGCTATGGTCTACTTGCAGGATATACCCATCAATGGCAATCTTCCGCAGATACGCCGCCATATTGCGGGTGGGTATAAGCTTCATTTTTTCAAGGATTAAATCGCGTTCATCTTCCGTAACGCGAAACTTGATTTGCACCGTCCGTTTTCTGCCGCCCATGCTTTACGCTCCTTTCCGTTTTTTAGAGGGTTTGGGACACTTCCCAACAAGCAATTTTCAGCCGACGCCGCGCAGCGCGGACAGGCGAAAATACGGAAAGGGTACCCCTTTCCTATGCTTGCTATTCTTCTTTTTACTATCTTCCACGATAAAAACGGAAATTTGCCAAACACACCGTAGAAAAGAAAAACGCCACAGAAACAAAGCGTTCCCATAGCGTTCTTAGTGCCTATTCAGTTTTAGATTTTCTCTTTTTCGACTTCTGATATTTCTTTCGCTGTTGCGGTTACAATCCGCAATCCCGTGTCGCTCATGCTGTCAAGCAGCGTATCAAGCTGCCGCCGCTGCGTCGTCTTTTCTGCGTTATCATTCGGAAAGAAAAACTGGTCTACCGAAATATGATAACGAGTAACAAGGTCATAGAAAACTTGCAGGCTCGGCTGCTGACCTTTATTCTCTATATTCGCAAGGTAACGCGGAGAGATAAACAATTCGTCGCTTACCTTTTTGCGGCTTTCTCCGTATTCATTTCTCGCGGCTTTAATGGCAGCCCCGAAAGCCTTAAAATCATATAATGGCACTGGTCGTTTAGTCATTTTTATTCACCCTATTACATTTTATTGTTCACCTTTCTGCTTGGATATGTCTACACAGTTCCTACTATTAGCCAAAATAGTTTACACGCTATTCATTGATTTTATTCGGAAGTCCGTATATAATATTATACAGAGAAGTTTTGAAAGGAAGTGAACGAGAAAATGTTAGAGTATATTTCCGCTACCGAAGCTGCGAAGAAATGGGGTATCTCGGAAAGACGGGTACAGAAGCTATGCGAAGAAAACCGTATTGAGGGCGTAGCAAAGTTCAGCTATATGTGGTTGATACCAAAGGACGCAGAAAAGCCCGTTGACGGTCGGAGAAAGAAAGGTAAAAATGCAAATCAACTATAAGTTATGTTCGCAGTTTGCGGTTAATAAACCTTACAACAACTGTAAGTGGTGTATTAGCTTATTGTGAAGTAAAATTATATTGGTCAAAAACGTTAGAAAAATGCGAGGTGCTAAACATGAATGATACAAGAAAATTATTAGAAGTACGCGATCTGCACAAGGCATACTCCAAAGAGGGTGTACCAACAAAGGCACTCAACGGGATAACCTTTGATGTTCTCAAAGGCGAGTATTTGGGAATTATGGGAGCCAGCGGCTCCGGGAAAACAACGTTACTGAATTGTATTGCAACTGTAATTAAACCAACCACAGGGCAAATACTGCTCTCTGGGGCAAATATTAGCTCTTTTGACGGTGGAAAGTTAGCCGAATATCGCGGCAATCGGATTGGGTATTTGTTTCAAGACTTTGCTTTGCTTGACAATCTTACAGGCAAAGAAAATATTTTACTTCCCCTCTCCATTCACAACATAGATATTGCCACAGCGGAAAAACGACTTGATGATATTGCAGGATTTCTTGGAATTACCGATGTTCTTTCAAAATTTCCGGCTCAAATGTCCGGCGGTCAAAAGCAACGTGTCGCCGCTGCCCGTAGTTTGATTTCTAACCCCGACATTATTTTAGCCGATGAACCGACAGGTGCATTAGATACAAAGGCGGCGCGACTTCTTATGGAAAAATTGTGGGAAATCAATCAGACCCACGGACGCACAATTTTGATGGTAACACACGACCCTAACGCTGCGAGCTTTTGCTCCCGTATTTTGTTCATACAGGACGGCGTGATTTTCCATGAGCTGCGCCGCAAAACTCCAACTGAAACAAGGGAAGAATTTTATGCGCGTATTCTACAAGTGATGGCGCAAATGGGAGGAGGGAGCGCAAATGTTCTTTAACATTGCATGGCGAAACTCCAAACGAAGCCGCAGCGAAAATCTGATTTACTTTCTGACAATGGTTACAGCCGTAGCCGCATTTTATATCGTACTTTCTCTTGGGGAGCAAGATGTAATACGCTTTTTGAGTGAGCTTGAAAGCGACGCCGTGGAACGGTTGCTTACAAACCTTTTGCCGACCGTCTATGTTTGTGCGCTGTTATTTGTCTTTTTCCTTGTGGTGTTTGCGAACAAATATCAGCTTGAATGTCGCAGCCGGGAATTGGGACTATATATGATGTTCGGAATGACAAAGACCCGGTTGTTTACGCAAATTATAGCAGAGGGACTTATTACTTCACTCATTGCCCTGTTGGGCGGGCTTGTATGCGGCGGTTTTCTTTCCGAAATTATCAGCCTTGCAACTGCTCGTTTGGTAGGACACGGTATTATTGCACATCAATCAAGTTTTTCATTAAGTGCGGTTATCTTCACGGTATTAGGTTTTCTGATTATTCAATCCGTGGCATTGTTTATTTTATGCGGAAAGCTGTTCTATAAAGAAATTTATCAACTACTTTACGGAGAAACCGCCAAAAAACAGCGGACAGGAAGCGCAGCCGGAAGTACGCTATCCCTTGTGGCAGGAACCGCAGCCTTGGTTGTTGCCTATTGGATTGTAATTAAGCATTTTATGGTTGCGGGCGGCGCAATGCTTCTTGTTGCCGTTTTGTTTGGGATTATCGGTACAATTCTTTTTATCCGAGGTGTTGCACGACTTTTAAGCATTGCCGCCGCTTCTATCAGACGCAAGGCGACAAGCGGGCTTTATGTATTTACCTTGCGACAGCTACATGAAAATGTTGTATATAAATATGTTTCTATCAGCGTCGCTTCTATTCTGATGATGTTGACGATTATGCTGATTGCAAACGGTTCAGCCACCATAATGTCCCGCGGAAACGAATTGACAAGAGGTGCTTCAGTCTATGATTTCACGGTAATGGGCGAAGAACAAAATGTTGAAAAATATCTTTCCGGCGAACAAATGCAAGCCTATGTATCAAACCTTAACCGTATGGAAGTGGGAAATATGAAACGCCCCGTTTCCGGGGGTATCAACTCTTTCGTTGACTGGTCGGTATTAAGAAAAGAGATTGTGAAGAACTTGCCCCAGGGCGTTACAGACCCGGCTACACAAGGGGCTGTCAGCTATGAATTTGGCTCACACCAACCCGTAGCCCTTAATCTCCTTGGATTTATTGATACGGGAGCTTCTTCTCCTTATATGCTCCCGGTTTCATCATATAATCGCTTGTTGGAAGCCGCAGGAGAAAAGCAAATAAATCTTGAAAATGACGAGGCTGTTTTTTACCTCAATCCGGATTTTTTAGGAAAAGCACAGGAAGATACCGTTGCTCTGTTAGACAGGATTGCAGAGAACGCACAGAAAGGCAATAATGCGTTAATTGCTATTGACAAAAACCCAGTTACGCTTGTTCCGTCTGTACCGATGAAAGGGCTTACTGCGGATGAAAATGTTAAAATTGTAACCGCGTTGATTGTTCCCGACGAGATATATCATAACTATGTAGACCCGGACACCTGTTCCGTATATTGGAATTTCTGTATTCCGAATGAGCTTGTGGAAGAAAACGGATTGATGTTGTCTGTTATGGAAGCCCGCGATTTGCTGAAACCGTCCGGCTTGTATTGCGAAAGCTACCTTGATAATTTCGGACGACAGCTATTTTACCTTATTTCCGGGAGCTACACGACCCTATACATGGGTTTTATGCTGCTGATTATTGCGTGTGCGCTGCTTGCCCTGCAATTCTTGACGCAAATGCAATCGACAAAATCAAGATATTTAATACTCTCCATTTTGGGCGCGCGACGAGAACAGATAAAGCGGTCTGTCAATCAACAAGTATTGTGGTATTTCCTGCTCCCGCTGCTATTGGCTTGTATTAGCGGCGCAGTAGGGCTTTATGCAATGCAGCTTCATCTGTACTCTGACAGCGCAAGGCTTGAACTATCCTACCCTTTGTTGATTGTTATGGCTGTTATTGTCGCTCTTGTTATGGCTATTTACGGTGTGGCGGTTGCACGAACAGCTAACCGTGAAATCGGGAAACTAAATTATAAGCCTAATTCATAACAGGCTTACGGGAAAGGAGGCGGTCATATTGGCACGAATTGTTGTGGTTGAAGATGATGTTTATATGCGGGAAGAATTGACGGACTTATTGGAAAAATCGGGCTATGAAACGGTTGCGCTATCGGATTTTGAAAATGCCGTATCTCAAATTGCAGAAAATTCCCCCGATTTGATTTTGCTTGACATCAATCTTCCTTTTCGTTCCGGCTTTGAAATCTGCAAGGAATTGAAAGCAAAGCAGCTTGGGACGGTGCTTGTGATAACGGCAAGGGATAAGCTGCAAGACGAGCTACACGCATTGGGCTTGGGGGCAGACGACTATTTGACAAAGCCGTGTAATATGGCGCGTCTGCTTGCCCGTATCAAAAATCTTTTGCGACGCAAGGAGGAACAGATACAACAGGGGTTACTTGACGGGAACGGCTTTTTGCTTGACCCGAATACTTTTACAATCTATGTGGGTAAAAGCTCTTACCTTATGCCACCAAACGAGGGAAAAATACTGCTTGCCCTCTTAAAGAGCAGCCCTGACCTTGTTACCAAAAACGAACTATGCAATGCGCTTTGGGGAACGGAAGAATATATAGACGAAAATGCGCTGCAAGTAAACTTTACACGATTGAGAAAAACGCTCCGTGAATTTGGACTGGAAGAACGCATAGAAACGGTGCGCGGTCAAGGCTACCGTCTGAAAGAGCAGGTGAGCCTATGAAAAAGCTGAAAATTCTATCGGCCTATATTTCCTCTAATCGGGTATGGATTATTACGCTTGCCTGTTTGGATTTGTTCTTTGCATTTCTTGTTTGGCTTGCAAATCCCGATTTATTTACAACCTATGTTGCATTGATAATATTTGTTTCAGTTTCCGCGCTTGCTATCCCGATAGCATTATCAATCAGACGACGAAACAAGGCAGACGCTATTTTCCGTCGGTTCCTGTTAGAGCCGGACGACACAAACAAATATCTGCTATGTGAAGCTGTTCCCGCTGTTTTGCGCCCATATATACGCGAATTGGGACAGTATTTGCGAACACAGCAGGAGTACATCAACGGGGAGAAAATTAAGGTTGCAGATTATGAACGCTATATAGAAAATTGGGTGCATGAGATTAAAAAACCGCTTTCGCTTATGACTTTGCTTTTGGATAATCGAAAAAATGAAATGTCCTCTTTGGTACACACACGAATGTTATATGTGTGCGACCATACCCGACAGGATATAGAGCAAATCCTATACTTTTCACGGCTTGGTGCTGCACATAAGGATTATAACTTTGAGCCGCTTTCTATTCTCGGCACTTGCCGGGAAGCGATTGAAGATAATGCAACATTGCTTGAAGAAGCGGGTTTTTCTGTTCAGTATGCAGGAAGCGAAAAACAAGTAATCTCCGATAAAAAAGGGTTGATGTTCATTTTAGGACAGATAATCAGCAATAGCGTAAAATATGCCGGAAACAACTCGGATCCCATGCTTCTATTTTCAATAGCTGATGTTGCAGACAATGAAGCTATTTCTATATCTATCAGCGACAATGGCACGAGCATACCCCTGTCTGATTTACCCTTTGTCTTTGACAAAGGATTTACCGGCGACACAGGCAGCTATTTAAGCCGTTCTACGGGTATGGGCTTATACCTTGTTCAAAAAATGGCAGACGACCTAACTATCAAAGTGGAAATACAAAACAATTCCTATGGTGGAACGACCGTAGTTTTGACGTTTCCAAAAGTAGAGCGTCCTTTGGGGAGGTGTTAAAATGCAATTACAAAATAAAATGACGAAAAGAGAAAATTCTATCCTGCTACTTTTAGTTGATTGGCTGATTGTTTTAGGGACATATCTTTTCGTGCGCTTGTTCTTTATTCTTTTTGGACTTCATTTGAATACCGCAATTTTGGGCGGTTGCCTTGCGATATTACCCTATCTTTTGGGTGCGTTATATTTGTGGAAATCCTGCAAGCAAAAAAAGGGATGGTTTTATATAACGGCAATCCTGCTTCCGTCCATTGTTGAAAAAGCAGCGGTTTATTTGTTGGGAGCGTTCCTGTACGATTTAAGCCCCGCGAATATCGCCGGAGTTATGGACGCAATTAGCAGCAATGAGCAGTACACGAATTTTATTACAAATCAATCAGCACGGTATTTAATCAATATATCGTTTTTTGATTGGACTTACATTTTATGCAGTACCGCTTTTTCTGTACTTGCAATAATAGTTTTAGTGAAAGCACAGAAAAAGAAAGCGGTTGAATAAAACAACCGCATGAGCCGGACGCATAGACGCAGAGCCGAAAAAGCAAACATAGGCAACGGATTTGTGATAATTCAAGGCCGTTGCTTTGCCTTATATAGAAATTGGAGGTGGTACATTTGAGCAAAGAAAACAACACTTTCTTTCAAGGGAGAATAAAAGATTACATATTGGTTGCGCTCTTGGGAATTGCCGCAGGGGGACTTGTAGCCCTGTTCCTTTGGTTGCCGGATAATCAACTATGGGACTTTTCCTATTTTGCTTCCGATACCTACGGATTTTGGATGTTGACAACCGCCCTTGTCGTTCTGTTCAGCGTAAGGCGATATATCGCAGCCATTAACGCCGGATTATATGTGTTCTTCCTCTTTCTGATTACCACCGCTTTTCAATCCCTGCGGCTTTTCTATACAGGAAGTCATACGCCCTTTGCTACTGTCGAAGAAATGGCGGCGGCAAGTATCGGCGGTTGGTTGTGGTACAGTGTTTTTCCGGCTGTTGTCTGCGTGGTATTGGGCTTTATCCTATGGGGCGCACGAAAAAATACCACCTTTGGAAAGCTGCTCTTATTTGCCCCACTTGCCTTTTTGATGATAGAAACATTTTATCTACTCTATTGCGTTTTTGCATATCGAACAAAGCTCTTTTCTGCTTTGACGGATATTGCTTGTATTGGAGCTTACTATTTCATCTTCAAGAAATTTCTTCTTAAATCAACTGCCGGACCCGTTATCGGCGTGATTGAAAGAAAAGATTAACGAAAGGGCGGTGGCACACTTGAATAATGATAAATGGGTACTATGTCCCGTATGCGGGAACAAAACACGAATTAAGGTGCGCCCCGATACGGTGCTTGAAAACTTCCCGCTGTTCTGCCCTAAGTGCAAACGGGAAACGGTTATCAGTCTGAAAGGGCAAAATATGGCAGTTGTTGGAACGGACAAAACAAAAGAATTAAATACATAGTCATCATAGAGCCAGACGCAAAGACGCAGAGCCGATAGACCGTGAGTTTTCAATCACGATTTATTGGCTCTGTTTGCGTTAATAATCCGTATTTGAAACGGCGGTTTGAATTAAAATCAAGCCGCCGTTTTGCGACGACTCCACACAGTAAACACGGCGAAAGATTTGGAGGTATCGCCGTGTTTATATTTATCTGCTGTAATAATCCCTATAACCTACGGTTAAAAAAAGCTATCACCCGCCATCGGGATATTTCGACTATGGGTATGAACTGTCAATACAACTAAATAGATTTTACACTTCCTTTGCGCCTGTCCGCGTCTTAATGCGGACAGGCGCATTTTGCTTTTTTCAAAATTTTTTTGAAAAACTTTGCTATTCCGTTTGGCAAATCCGCGGCGCGTCCGTGGAGGGCTGCCGAAAGGGGATAAATAACCCGCCCCCGGGACGAAAGGGGGTGAGAACATGGATTACCCTAATCGGTTGGAATGGCAAACGAGATGTGAGTTTAATGCGTACTGCAAACGTGCTTTACGCAATGAACTGATTGACGCTTGCCGGGAACGCAAAAGTAGGCAGAAGCACGAAGTCAACTTTTCGGACCTTGCTCCGCACGAAGAAAAGCAGCTTTACACCGTTGACAGATATTTTGTTGACGAGAACGAGGAGGCTTTTTGTGCAGGCGGTTTGAGAATTACAGCGAAGCTCCTTGCTGACGCTATGCACTCCCTGCCGGAAGAAAAACGGCAAGCCGTACTGCTGTACTATTTTTTCAGCATGAACGACGCTGAAATCGCGGAGCTTATGAAAGTCCCCCGCAGCACAGTACAGTATCGACGGACAAGCTCTTTTGAACTGCTAAAACGATATTTGGAGGAACGCGCTGATGAATGGAACGAATTTTGATGAAAACGAGCGCGGCTTATTACCCTACCCGGTCATTTTAGCCGCGACAAAGGGCGACCCCGACGCCATGAAAATTGTGGTGCAGCATTACCAGAGCTACATAGCCCATCTGTCTATGAGAAAGCTCCGCGACGAAAGCGGCAACACCTATTACGGCATAGACGAGGACTTGCGGGAACGGCTGCAAGCAAAGCTCATGCGGGCTGTCCTATCCTTTAAGACAGAGAAATAAACGCAAAGTGTTCCTCCCCTTTCCTCTTTGCATATTTCTGTCTTTTGTACCTTGAAAAAGAAAGCGGCGCAAGATAACGGCGGCGCAGTATAGGGTAAATCAGATACGTTCCTTTTGCGCCGAGCCATGCGGCGGGTGCGCCATGACACAATCCCGGCGGGACTTCTCCCGCCCCGGATTGCCGAGCGACCAACACCGACGCCGGAAAACAGGGTTAGCAGCCTGTCGGCGATAACGCGCAAAATACATAATGATACTCCCTTATAGCCACAGTCCGAGCGTTAAAAGCGTCGCAGGCAATGGGTAGGGCTGCGCGAGAACCGCGCAGGGGTGCAATTCCCGTGAGGTTGAGAAGCGAATCGACCGTCTGATGAAAACCCACTTTTCGTAAACAAACTTTTTGCCATTTTTACGAAAGGGGGTAATCTCTATGGCAAAAAAGGAAACTACAAGCTATGCCGCCCCTTTGCTGCCTATGCTGAAAACAGTAGAGCAAATGAGCAAAGTTAGCGGCATTGGCGAAAACAAGCTGCGCGAGCTTATGGATAGCGGCGAGCTTGAATATATCCAAAATGGAAACCGCCGCTTGATTGCCGACGCTGCTATTTGGGATTGGTACCACAGAGCAAAGAAAGCGGCAAAGCCCCCGGCAACGCAAGGGGGTTAAGCTATGGCAATCAGAACAAGACAAGCGAAAAACAAACGCGACAGTAACGGCGTACTGACCGGGCGACCGGGTACAGTTTACGACGTTGATATAAAGTACACCGCCCCCGACGGGGCGAAAAAATCCTATACCAAACGAGGATTTGCGACCAAACGCGAAGCAGCGCAGCATGAAGCGGAAATGAAAACGAAGCTCCAAAATCCGGGGCAGATCGCTTCCATTACTTCACAGCGCAAGCAGACCGTCGCCGCCTATCTCAATGATTGGGTGGAAAGCTATGCAAGAGTAAACTTGCGCCCCTCTACCTACGACGGGTACAAAAAGACCATTGCAAACTATATCAATCCATACATTGGCGGCGTTGCCCTTAATCAGCTTACCCCGGCTATGGTAGACAAGATGTTTCAGCAGATTATTGATAAAGGCTTGAAACCGTCCACCGCAGCCGGGGCAAAGCGCGTGTTGAGCGTGGCGTTGAGCCATGCCCGGAAATACCGCTATATTGAAACAAACGCGGCAAAAGATACTCTTACGAAGTTTGGAAAAGGCGATAAGACACCCGACCCCTACACGCCGGAACAAGTCAAGCTGCTTATGCAGCGGGTGGAGGGGACAGTTTGGGAAATGCCCGTTATTCTTGGCGGGCTTTATGGTATGCGCCGTTCTGAAATCTTGGGGCTGCGCTGGCGCAACGTGGATTTGGAAAACAATACCTTTGACGTTACCGAGCAGCTCCCCTTTAAGGTGCCGCCGAAAACAAAAGTCATTGAAGAAATGGCACCGCCAAAATCCAACGGCAGAACGCTTCCCATTACCGAGCTTGCCCGTCCGTTCTTCCTCAAACAATTTGCCATGCAGGAAGCGCAAAAGGAACAGGCAGCAAAGGAGGGCAAGCCCTACTACGACAATGACCTTGTTGTGGCAAAGCCGGACGGTGCGCCTATCAATGCGTCTTGGGTATCGTCGCAGTTTGGTAAACTTCTTGAAGATTTGGAAATGCCGCATATCCGTTTTCACGATTTGCGCCATACGGCAGCTACGAATATGCACCAACTGACAGGCGACTTCTATACCGTTGGCGAAGTCTTGGGACATACGCTTGCGGGTATCGGCGCGTCGCTTGGCTTATCCATGAACTTTGAAGCAGTAACCGCCCGATATGTTGATGTGCGCTTGGAGCGAAAAAAGGAGGTGTTGGACGCCTACCACGGCGCAGTAGAAAAAGCAGCCCCGGCACAGGCAAAGGAAGCAGACGCGAAAAAAGAAAAAGGAACGACAAAGAAAAAGCACAAGGAAATGGAGCTTTGACCGCCTTATCTTTTTACCGCTTCTTATAGCCTTTTATATCGCCCCGTCGAGTTAGGGCGTCAAAAAAGCGTCAAACGGCATTTTTTGACCGCTGACGCAGGAACGCGAAAAGCCGCAAAAACATAGTGTTTATGCGGCTTTTCAGTGTCTTACCTATCAAATTTTATTGTGTGGAACGGCAGGAAATTCTACTATTTTTTATACTCTTCTACAATGTTCTGGCATGCGGTGTATTCTGCTTCTTTATCACTGTAGTCGTAAAGGAAACCATAATAATTTGAATGATCTCCATCATAATTCTGCTGTTTATTTGTCTCTTTTTCTTCTCCATACAGACCGCCTGCAACCGGATAGGTCAGCCATTTATTTCCCCAGAAATAGTAGTTCATATTATTGGTATATGCTACACTGTTCAGATCCGTATATCCATCCGGTGCTACTGCACAACCATTTTCATCCAATTTGTAATCCACTCCTTCTTCTCCATAGACCAGAAGGTTGTCTACATATGCATCCGTGTACAGCAGGTTCATAAATTTGCAGGCTGCTGAAGGATCTTTACAACCGGAATTTACCATCCATGCTCCGCCGTTTCCAGACCAGATCATAGAATCACTGATCTGTACGTTTTCAAAAGGATGACCATAGTTGTTTGTATACTGCTGCGCAATCTTTGGATTACCCAGTCCACAGAATGTACCAAAGCAGTTGCCGGACATCAGTAATTCTGCGGTAGTTGCCGTTGTGGTAGCTGCATCACTTGCATAATAACCAGCTTCAAACCAGCTTCTGGTCAGTTCGCACAGTTCTTTGAAATCTGTCGTTTCATACATATCCACTACAGTTGCATTGTCCTGATAAGCCACACCGGAAACTGGTGAGGCAATATTGTCGCCTAATGGATCGATTTTATCAATCTTGCCCAGGTAACTTTCAAATAATGCATTCGCTCTGTTCGGATCAATGATTGTCATATCCGGATAAGCTTCTTTTACCTTTGCAAACACTGCAGTCAGATCTTCCGGTTTGGTAACCTGGCTCATATCAATTCCAAGTTTCTCTGTAATATCTTCACGATAGGTAAATCCACCCGGTACATAGTTAGAACCCATATTCAGAATTCCATATGTTTTTCCCTCTACCGTTGTCGGCGCCAGAAAACCATCGTAAAGAGTTTCTGTTGTCTCTTTCAGATCATTGTCCAGATACTCTGTAATATCCAGCGCTGTTCCATCCTGGATATATTTCAGATGAGATGTATTATATGCCTGAAATAAATCCAGCTGTTCTCCGGATGCCAGCATCAGATTCACCTGATTCATATAATCAGAATTGGAAAACAGTACCAGTTTGACCTTCGTATTGATCTTATCTACTGTATAATCGTTGATCAGGTTCTGAATTCTTTCCAGTTCTGATGACTCCGGGATATTGTTCTGCGTCATGTACGCAAATACAACCTCTGCCGGTTCTTCGCTGTCGCTGCTTTCCTGTTTGCCGCTCTCCTGCTTTCCGGCTGCATCACCGCTCTGTGCTCCACCACATCCGCTCAGCAGAGATCCTACTGTCAAAGTAGCCATCAAAATCGCCAAAATCTTTTTCTTCATTTGTTTCTCCTTTCTTCTTTCCGGTTCCTTTTGATAGACTTATCATAACGCAAAAAAAACGAAAGTTCTTACACAAAAAAGTACAAAAACTTTCGTTTTTAAGATATCTATTCTCTTTTCCGAAACTCTGCCGGTGAAACTCCCGTATATTTTTTAAATACAGATGAGAAATACGGAAGCGTATCAAATCCGACTTCCAGCGCAATATCAATCACCTTTGTATTGGTGTTTTCCAGCAAATGTTTCGCTTTTTCCACGCGCAGAGAATTAATATAATCATTCAACGACGTTCCGATATCCTTCCGGAACATTTTTCCAATGTATTCCGGTGAAAAATGAAACCTCTCCGAAAGCGTATTTCTGTTAATATCTTCCGTATAATGTTCTCTGATATAATCAATTACCTGATCTGTGATCCTTTTTTCTGTTTTTTCTTTCCGTTCCTCCTGTGTCAGATCAAATACCTTATTCATCAGCCAGGTCATCCACTGCACCATAGAAAATTCCGATTTAACCGCATTCATATCCAGTCGCAGATAGATCGGATCACGAATCACGCTGTTCATATTTTCCTTTTTATCATGGAGATATTTGCTTACAAGCTGTGTCAGTTCCACCTGAAAATTGCGAAATCCTTCTACGGAATGCATCGTTTGCTTTACATGCTGCAGCGTTTTTTGTAAATATTCCATTGTACTTACCCTGAATCCCTTGTTCAGACACTGCAGGATATAATCTTCGTCCAGAATATGTCCGGACGCCTCCTTTTCTCGAAGCAATACCATAAATTCCTTTATTTCCCCTTCGTCATAAATATGCGTTTTGTCATATTCCATTATTTTTTCTTTTTCCAGACCCACTTCATAAAAAGGAACACTCGGGGAAATGTATCCGATCTGCAATGTCTCCGGAAAATATTTTTCAAATATGTTTCTGACCTGCTCTGCTCTCTCTTTCGTCTCCTTTTCCGAAAATTCCGACAGAATTCCAAGATAGGTTCCCTTATTTTCTTCCCAGCAGATCACATTTTCCATTTTGATTTTTTCTGTGAATGCTTCTGCCAGAATGTTTTCCATTGCAAATTTATAAATGGATTCCTGTCCCTTTTCTTTACCCAAGTCCAGTTTTCCACTGGCAAAATGAAGAATCACAACACAATATTTTTCCTGAATCTCTTCCTCTATCCCCTGCTGCTTTATTTCCTCCTCGAGTCCCTGTTTCTGCACACCGGGTTCCAGCAATACTCTTGTCCAGAAATATCGCACCATCTTTCTTATTCCGCTCTCCCAATATTCCCGGATTTCCTCCGTTTTTTGTTTCCAGACTATTTTTTCTGTCACACGAAGCAATGTCTGATTGATTTTATTCATGTCAATCGGCTTCAGCAGATAGTTTGCCGCACCATTCTGTACAGCTCCATAGGCATATTCAAATTTTTCATGGCTGGTCAGAAAGATAACCTCTGTCTGGATTTTCTGTTCTCGTACCCATTTCAGAAAATGAATTCCATTCTCCTTTGGCATTTCAATATCACATAAAATCAGTTCCACTTTATTTTTTTGCAAAATATCTCTGGCCATAGAAGTATTGTAGGCCACATAGATCTGGTCAATAGAAAGTAACTCGCGATCCAGCTGTTCTTCCAATACCTGCGTTGTCACAATTTCATCATCTACAATCAGCAAATTCATCTCTCTTCGTCTTTCTCCTCATCTGTACATTTCAGTGTTTTCGGAATCCATATGGTTATTTTAGTTCCTTCCGGTTCCAGATTCTCAAAATACAGAAGATGATCCTGCTGGTACATCATCTTCAGAACCTCTTTTACATTTTTTATTCCAATTCCACTTCCATCTTCTTTTTCTGTTATTTCCATATCTTTATTCACAAAGTCCAGTATTTCCTGCGAAAATTGACCCTGCGATATATATAGTTCCAGTTTTAAGTAAACTTCCTTCCCCGAAAAGCTCAACAATGCCTGAATCAGAACCGTAGTGAACGAATCAATACTGATCACGTGCTTAAATATATTTTCCAAAAATGTATGCAGGATCATCTGCGGCACCGGATACTGCTGCGTTTCTTCCGGTATATCCATATAGACATAAAAGCAATCCCGGTACATAAGTCGCTGCATTTCCAGATATCCACTGGCATTCTTTATTTCATCCTGCAGCGGAACGGTATGCAGACCGGTTCGAAACATATAGCGGATATTCTGTGAAAATGCCTGAATAAAGGTATGGACATTCTCTTCCTCGTGCTGATAAACCATGCTGTTGATTGTTGATAAAGCATTCAGGAAATAGTGTGGTTTTAATTGCATATGGATATACTTCAGTTGTACATCCTTCATTCGAAGTTCCTGTTCGTACTTTTCTACCCTCATTTCAAGAATCGTCTGTACCATATCATTATATGCCTGTTTTACTTCTTCCATTTCGTAGCTGTTCGTATTATATTCCGCTCTTGCCCTGAAATCCCCACTGTGAATTTTTCTGGAAACCCAGGACAGGTCTGCAATCGGCTGAAAAATTTCTTTTTGCATATACCAGACAATTGTTCCAAAGAAAAGTAAAGACAGTACTAAAAATCCAAAAATAACGATACCGGATGTAGAATATGCGGCATACTCGGAGGATTTTACGCTGTAATACATCTGATATGCATCTTCCAGAACAGATCCCCGATAGATACTGATGGATGGATCCTGTTTCTGCAGATTCTCTATCGCTTCTCCATATGTCCAATCCTCTCCTGAACCGCACAGAATTTTCCCTTTTTTGTCTGTAAGATAGAACGCTGCCTCTTTGATGGACATATCATTATAGTTTAACAAAGAGTCCAGTCTTTTTTCTGATATCAATACAGCGATCGTATTTGCACCATAATTATAATATTTTACCAGATACACCTGCTCCCCCATGACAGTAGAAGTCCAGCCGGATGTAGGAGTTTTATCAAACGTATTACGCTTTTGAAGATACTTTTTGATATCTTTTATTGTATCATATGTTATATTTCCATTTCTCTGAATCAAAATACTGTTGTCTTTGCAATTAACAATCGCATAGGCATCCGCTTCTTTGGTATCTTTACATCTTTCCTTAAGAATCTGCAGCATTTGATGCTGCGCTTTCACTTTCTCCAGATTATTTTCTCCATTCAGCTGTGTCAAAAGCAGCCGACATCCCAGTAAAAGATCCAGGTTATCGTCAAGTCGCTCCAATACACTTTCCATCGTATTATGATAAATTTGCAGTGTATTTTCCACCAGGTTTTTCTCGTTTTTTTTAGCAATATCAACAATAAATGATTTGTACAGAAACAGTAATATAATCTGCAGAAGCAAAAAAGTAGTTAAAAAAACACTCATAGTACTTCTGATTTTTCTTTTTTTCATCTTTCCCCTCTTCTTTTCCCAACTCTTCTCTGAAATCTGTTATCGTGACCGATTACATTATATACTAATTCTCGGGCAGAAGAAAGACTGTCCAAAGATTATATTCGGAATTTGCATGTTACGAAACTTTCTTTCATAAACGATTTCTCTTTTACATACATTATAATAAAAACGCCCGTCCGTTTGCCCCTCGTCCGCTCACAGACGGTTTTTCAAAAAGGAGTGTGCCCGCCCATGAGTTCCAAAACGAAAATCATTGTACTACATATGAAAGAAGTGGTTTACACCACTGTTTTTCTCGCTCTCGCGATCCTTCTGCTCGTGGTTTTTCTGATTATGTTCGGTTCCGGAAAAAAGGAGTCTGAGAAGAAACCTGCGGCCTCATCCACCGGTTCTGCCGAGAGTGCACGCTACATTCCCGGCATCTATACCTCCACAATTTCTCTCGGTGACCAGACCTTCGATATACAGGTCGATGTCGAGCAGGACCGCATTACCGCAATCTCAATGAATAACCTAAGCGAGACCACGGCCGCTATGTACCCGCTTATGGAGCCTGCACTCGATTCCATTGCAAGTCAGATCTACGTAAACCAGACAACCGAAGGCCTCATTTACGGCGAGGATAACCGCTACACCTCCGAACTGCTTGTCATGGCAATCGACCAGGCTCTCGATCAGGCCCGCAATCCTTCTGCAACCAAATAAAGTTAAAAATGGCTCCTGAGTGTTCTCACTCCGAAGCCATTTTTCTGTTGTTTTTCTATTGCTTTTCTGTTGTCTTATCTGTCAATCCTTGATTCTGTGAACCAGACACACTCTAATGCTTATCGTCCGAACAGTTTACCGCGTCAATCGCAAGCACCAGAAGAAGCGCCGGAATCTCATGCGATGGATTACAGCCGGTCAAGCTGTTCTCTCCAGAGTTTCACGCTTGCATCACTTGGCATGCGCAGATCGCCTCGCGGGGAAACCGCAACGCTTCCGACCTTCGGTCCGTCCGGCAGGCAGGAACGCTTAAACTGCTGTGCAAAAAATCTCCAGTAGAAGGTTTTCAGCCACTTCAGGATTGTTGTATCATCGTAAACACCGGCAAACGCAAGTTTCGCCACACGGTAAATTTTCAGCGGCTCGTACGTCACACGCAGCATATAGTACAAAAAGAAATCGTGGAGTTCGTACGGTCCGACAAGATCCTCTGTCTTCTGGGAAATGACACCGTCTTTCGGCGGAAGCAGCTCCGGGCTGACCGGCGTATCAAGCACATCCAGGAGAATATCAGAAAGTGCTTTCTCTCCGCAGGTATCCGCATAATACTGCACCAGATGGCGCACCAGTGTCTTTGGCACAGATGCATTGACTGCATACATTGACATATGATCGCCATTGTACGTTGCCCAGCCAAGTGCCAGCTCGGAAAGATCACCCGTTCCGATAACCATACCGCCGGACTGGTTGGCAAGATCCATCAGAATCTGCGTTCTCTCACGCGCCTGTCCGTTTTCATACGTCACATCGTGTTTCTCCGGATTCTGTCCGATATCACGGAAATGAAGATTGACAGCCTCCTTGATATCGATCTCTTTTAAGGTTGCGCCAAGGCATCTCGTCAGCTCACATGCATTCTGATACGTACGGTCTGTCGTTCCAAAACACGGCATCGTTACAGACAGGATCTGCTTTCTCGGAATCCCGAGCAGATCAAATGCTCTTGCCGTTACAAGCAATGCCAGCGTCGAGTCAAGTCCACCGGAAATACCGATAACTGCGCTCTGGCAATGGGTATGCGCCAGACGTTTTTTCAGTCCCATAGCCTGAATATTTAAAATTTCGTCGCATCGCTGATCGCGGTTATGCTTATCCGACGGTACGAATGGCCGTGGATCGAAGTAACGGGTCAGCTTTGTCTCTTCTATTGACAAGGAGAATCGAACGACCTGATACCCATCGGTTCTCTGCTCCGGATACGTGGTCATCCTTCTGCGCTCACTTGTGAGACGATCCACATCGAGATCTGCACAAATAATCTGATTCTCAAATCGTTTTGCCTCGGCAAGAATGGTTCCGTTTTCAGCAATCAGATGCTGTCCGCCAAAGACAAGATCTGTCGTCGACTCGCCCTCACCTGCTGTCGCATAAATGTAGCCGCAGATCAGACGCGCCGACTGTGCGCTCACAAGGCTTCTCCGGTAACTGTCTTTTCCAACCATTTCATCACTGGCAGAAAGGTTTACGACCACTGTCGCACCGGCCAGCGCATGCGCCACACTCGGCGGATTTGGGGTCCAGAGATCCTCACAGAGCTCTGCCGCAACCTTAAGACGCGGCATTTTTTCACACTGGAAGAGCAGATTCATGCCAAACGGAACCTCTTTTCCAAAAAATTCCGTTGTTGTCACCGCTTCTTTTCCCGGCGTAAAATGACGCAGCTCATAAAATTCATTGTAGTTCGGCAGATACTTTTTCGGCACAATGCCGAGAAGCTCTCCGTGACAGAGCACAGCGGCTACATTGAACAGCTTTCCGCCCTGTTCCCACGGCAGTCCGACAAAAATCAGCGCATCGGTCTCTTTCGTACCATCGGCAATTTCCTTTAATCCTTCTTTCGCCGCATCAATCATCTGACTCTGCCAGAATAAGTCACTACAGGTGTAGCCGGTAAGAGCCAGCTCCGGGAGCACCATCACCTTTGCTCCCCCGCCCTCCATTTTATGAATCGTTTCCAGAATGACTCTCGTATTTTCTCTGACATCCGCTACCACTACCGCACAGGAAGCGGCGGCAACTTTTACGAATCCCTGTTTCATCTCTTTCTTCCTCCACTATCTGGTTCCCTGTTACAGATTTTCTGCAAACAGAAGCTCTCACAGCCTCCGTTTCGCCTGAAACAGTACTGTTATTTGCTTTTGCGCAGTAATTCTTTCAGATCCTCGGTAGAAAATTCATAGGCGCTGTTGCAGAAATGGCATTTCAGCTCCACCGGTTTTGCTTCCTGAATCATCTCGTTCAGTTCTTTTCTTCCGACCGCAATCAGTGCTTTCGATACACGCTCACGGCTGCAGTTGCAGTAAAACTGAGTCGGCACGGTATCGTTGATCACAAGGTCCATGTCTCCAAGCAGTTTTTCAAGAATCTGCTCCGGAGTCAGGCCCTCGTCAAGGAATGCGGTAACGGAATTGACTTCTGCCAGACGCTGCTCCAGTTTTTCAATGACTTTCTCATCGCAGAACGGCATCAGCTGAATGATAAAGCCGCCGGCCTGACGGACGGTATTGTCTTTGTTCATCAGCACACCGAGTCCGACGCTGGACGGAACCTGCTCACTCGTTGCAAAATAGTAGGTCAGATCCTCTGCGATCTCACTCGTCTGCAGAACGCACTGTCCGACGTACGGCTCCTTCAGTCCCAGGTCTTTGATGACATCCATGAATCCGACGCCGACAGCACCTGCCACGTCAAGTTTTCCTTTTTTGTTGGCCGGAATCACAACGTCCGGGTTTCCGACGTAACCTTTTACATTTCCTTTGGAATCTGCTGTTACGGTAATGCCGTTCAGCGGTCCGCCGGCATGGATGCGCAGGGTCAGAAGGTCTTTATCTCCCTTCATCATAACGCCCATCATTGCACCTGCCGTCAGAAGGCGGCCCAGCGCTGCGGTTGCAACCGGGCTCGTGTTGTGATCCTGGCGTGCTGTCTCTACGGTTTCTCTTGTTGTCGCTGCAAACGCACGAATCTGTCCGTCTGCCGCTGTTGCTCTTACAATATAATCCATGTTTCTCTCCTATTTCTCACTTTTTCCTTTTTCTCTTGCTACGACATAAATACGTTCGCTCTCCGGTCTCGGCGCATCCTTTGTGAATGCATCATAGGCCGTCACAAACTCCATGCCTGCCTCTTCCAATAAGCGGCGGATCGTCGCAAGATCGTACGCTCTCTGATAATGTACCTCCTCAAATTTACGGTACAGATCGGAATCTTCTCCCTCCGGGATGAAAATGGCAAGCTCATATTCGTTGATCTCTTCCTCCGGGTCATAGTAATTGTCCCAGATGAAGCTTGCCTCCTCACGGTTTTCCGCAATCGTAGTCTCACCCATCTGTTCATATTTATACTTGGTATTCAGATCAAAGATAAACATTCCCTTCGGGTCCAGATAATTGTTGACGAGCGAGAAGACTTCCCGCAGATCGTCTTCCTCCAGAATATAGTTGATGGAATCGCAGATGCTCACAACCGCCTTCACGGTTCCGTAGAGCTCAAATTCCCGCATATCCTGAAGCAGATATAAAATGTTTAAGCCGGACTCGGCGCGTTTTTCACTGGCAATCTCGAGCATATCCTCAGAATTGTCCACGCCGATCATATCGTAGCCCTCTTTGGCGAGCAGCTCGGTCATGTTTCCCGTTCCGCAGCCAAGATCGAGCACCAGTCCGTCTTCCACCTGATATTCTTTTAAAAGCTGAATCAGATATTTGCTCCAGGCAGGATAGTCCACGTTGTCCATGAACATGTCATATACCTGGGCAAAACTGGTATAACTTTCATTCATCTTTCTTATCTCCTTCATCGTTTACAGTAGCTACGCCTTATTGTATCACATCACACAGGGCAACTCAATATACGAAAAGACCTGCAGGATCCCTGCAGGTCTCATTCACTCCCCGAGTTGGGCTCGAACCAACAACCCTTCGGTTAACAGCCGAATGCTCTACCATTGAGCTATCGAGGATTATTTAATTGAAGATATTTGATATACCTTCAAAACCGCATACACTACACATCTATCATTCCATTTCTGTGAACACAACCATTCAGGTCAAGCCCTCGACCGATTAGTAACAGTCAGCTCCATGCCTTACGGCACTTCCACCCCTGCCCTATCTACCTCGTCGTCTTCAAGGGGTCTTACTTCTTTCGAATGGGATATCTCATCTTGAGGGGGGCTTCACGCTTAGATGCCTTCAGCGTTTATCCCTTCCAGACTTGGCTAC
>OCAA01000814.1_pt1 | contig 21592 bp, 20 predicted proteins | sample 1538241 | NCBI WGS metagenome assembly OCAA01 (sample SAMEA2580241, study PRJEB22360) | human gut metagenome | biome: human gut; feature: human-associated habitat; material: faeces | place: Denmark | collected 2008/2010
GAAAAGCGATGACTCAACCTGCACGAGTCACCGCTTTTTCTTTTTGTCTGTGCTAGCGCAGGCCTAACCATTTAAATGCCCTCCGTTTCACTCTGGGCATTTTCAGCGGAAAATTATTTTTTATTGCAAATAAGCCAGCCCTGCGGAGCTGGCTTGTTTGCTTTTTCACAGAAAAAGTTGCTTCTTGTGCAGAGAGCGGTCGCGTGGGACAGGCTTCATAGCTTTTATAAAAATCATCGCCGCCGGGGACGCTCCGCTGGGCCAGAGGCAGGGAGGGGTGTTTCGAGTCCCCCCTCCCTGCCTCTGGACTCCACCCACCCCGCAACGAGAAAGGGGCTGCTCGCCCCTTTCAGACCCCAAAGCTGTTGGGCTCCATACAAAAAATCCAAGTCGCTCCGCTAAAGGATTTTTTGTGTTGCACCGATTTCAAGTCGCTTACGCGACAAGCCGTGCGGGCAAGCTTTCGCTTTATCCGCTGCGCGACAGCCGCAGGCTGACAGCAGCAAGATGCCGTCAGCCGTTACGGCCCTTACCGTGAAAAAAGCAAATCAGGAAGATCAGCTGATTTTCCTGATTTGCAAATATAAAAATATTTTTCCGCTGATGATGGCGCAGCGCACGCGGAGCCATTTTAAATCCTCAGCCCTTCACAAGTTCCGCAAACGCCTTCCGCACATCGCCAGAGAAATACAGCGTGCCCAGTGCGCACACCGGGCCTTCGCCGCCCAGCTCCACCGCCCGGGCCACGCCCGCTTCAATGGAAGCTGCCGCTTCCGCCCTGCAGCCATAGGCACGGATGTGTTCTGCCAGCGTTTCGGCAGGCATGGCGCGCGGCGTGTGCGCCGCCACCGTGACGAACCGCACCGCCAGCGGTGCCAGCAGGCTGAGCATCTGGTCCACATCCTTGTCTGCCATGATGCTGACCAGAAAAACGAACTTCTGCCCGGGGAAGCGGTCTCTCAGGCTCTGCACCGTGGCACGCATTCCGTGGGCGTTGTGGCTGCCGTCCAGCAGAAACGCCGGTTCGTGCCGCAGCAGTTCAAAGCGGCCCGGCCAGCTCACCGTTTCAAGACCGGTACGGATGGCATTTTCCGGGATGTTCCAGCCATGGGTGCGCATCACCCGCAGAGCCGTGATAGCCAGCGCCGCATTTCGCGGCTGGTAGCTGCCGATCAGGGGCAGGTGCACATCCGTCAGGCCGTCAAAGTCGAACTCCACCGCGTCAAGGCTGCCGCCCTCGTATTTCAGCCTGCTGAAATCCACCTCAGTCAGCTCGGCATGCTTTTCAGCACAGACGCGGCGGATAACAATATCTGCCTCTGGCACGCCGCCGTAGCTCACCACCGGGCAGCCTTCCTTGATGATCCCCGCCTTGGCGGCGGCAATGTCCGCAAGAGTGGGGCCAAGCTCCTTCACATGATCCATACCCAGTGCCGTGATGACTGCGCACTCCGGGGCATCAATGACGTTGGTGGAATCCAGCGTGCCGCCAAGGCCCACCTCCAGCACCACGATCTCACATTTCTGCTGGGCAAAATAGAGCATCCCAAGCGCCGTGATGATCTCAAACTCGGTGGGCACATCTTCCATGGCATCGGCGGCGGGCTTTACCTGCTCCACCAGTTTCACCAGCTCTTCGTCCGGGATCTGCACGCCGTTGATCTGGATGCGCTCGTTGAAGCGGTTGATGAAGGGTGAGGTGTACAGGCCCACCCGATAGCCCGCGGCCTGCAGGCAGGATGCCATCATGGCGGCAGTGCTGCCCTTGCCGTTGGTGCCTGCAACATGCACGAATCTGAGCTGTTTGTGCGGGTCGCCCAGTGCGGCCAGCAGGGTGCGGGTGCGCGTCAGGCCGGGCTTGTGGCCGGCCCACTGGACGGCGTGGATGTATTCCATTGCCTGTTCGTAATTCATTGTAATGCCTCTTTTTACTTTTTCACCATCTTCATCAGGGTACGGTTCTCCAGCAGGATGCGCAGCAGCACAGTGTTCACCGCAGCCAGGATCAGTGCATTGGGGATGCGCACTGCCAGCGTTGCCCACGGGTAGCCGTAGAAGATGCGCAGCGCCAGCGAGGTGATGACCATGGAACCCACAAAGTGTCCCAGCAGCACGCTGATCTGCAGCCGCAGGCCGGTGCGCAGCCCGGGCAGCTTCTGCCATGCAAGCCCCGCCACCAGACCAATGGCACCCGCGCCCAGCGTGATGAGCGGGTTGATGGCGTAGCCTGCCAGCACGCCGCCGATCATATCGGCCACGGCGCCCACGGCAAAGCCGGCACCGGGGCCGAACAGCAGCGCTGCCAGCAGCACCGGCAGGCTGCCCAGATTGAACCGCACAAAGCCGGTGGAGATGCTCAGCACCCGGCTGAACACGATGCTCATTGCCACCAGCAAGGCCAGCATGGTGAGCGTGCGGACGGAATTTTTCGAGTTGTTCATATCAACTGTCCTCCTTGCAAAAGGAATACCGGGCGGGCGGTCTGCACAAACAAAAACGCCCTCCCTGTGACAAACCGCACAAAGGAGGGCGTGAATCCAACAACTTTCACTTCCGGGCGGGACGCAAGCCGTCTCGCCTGCACCCAAGTCCATGCAGCAGCGGGATGCAGACCATGCACCGCGGGTACACCTTCGTCCACAGCACAACTCCCCGTTGATGCGGCACTTAACGCACATGGCCTTACTCTGTTGATGGTTTTATTATAGTCCTTTTGCCACAGCCATGCAACCGCCTGCACAGACAACTTTGCCAAACCGCATCGTCAAATTTTAGCAGTTGTGCATAGCATCTGCCGGGTTTTGGCCTGTGTCCCCTTTTCATTTGCCGCATAACGTGGTAAGATGGGTTTAACCTTAAATATGGAGTCTTCTCCCGGAAAGGAATGTTTCCCGATGAAATTCAACGAAATGACCTATACCCGCCCGGACATCGGTGCCCTGCTGGCCCGGTGCAAAGAGCTGGCCGCAAAGGCCGCTGCCGCACCGGACGGCGATGCCCTTGTCCGGCTCTACTATGAGCAGAGCGAAGCCTTTGCAGAGTACAACACCGCCGCGAACCTTGCCAACATCCACTACACCTGCGACACCCGCGACGCTTACTGGAAGGCCGAACAGGACTTCTTTGATGCCAACGGCCCCGCCGTGACCAACGCCAGCGTGGAGATCAGCCGGGCATTTCTGGCAAATCCCCATGTGGATGCCCTGACCGAAAAATTCGGCACCACCTGTGTGGCCGGTATGAAGAATGCCGTTCTGGGCATGGATGACCGCACCGTGGAGCTGCAGCAGCAGTTCAATGCTCTGGTGAGCCGCTACCAGCAGATCTACGGCGGCGCACTGGTGGAGCTGGACGGCAAACAGCTCACCATCCCGCAGCTGGGCCCTTACAAGGAGGATCTGGACCCTGCCGTGCGCCGCGCCGCCTACGAGGCCGAGGCCGGTTATTTTGACGCCCACCGTGCCGAACTGGACGAGCTGTACGGCGAGATCGTGAAGAACCTGAATGCACAGGCCCGGGTGATGGGCTATCACGACTACAGTGAGCTTTCCTATGTGCGCATGAACCGCATCGGCTACGGCCCGGAGGAGATCCGGAAATTCCGCGATCAGGTGGCAAACGATGTGGTGCCCCAGCTGCAAAAGGTGATGGCCATGCGTGCAAAGCGCACCGGCATTGCCCGCCCCACCTTCACCGATCTGCCCATCATGTTCAAGGACGGCAATCCCAAGCCCATTCCCGGCTACAAAGCCCGTATGGATGCCGCCCGCACCATGTACCATGAGCTTAGCCCGGAAACCGCCGAGTTCATCGACTTTATGCAGGACAACGAGCTGTTCGATGTGGAGAGCCGCCCCGGCAAGATGTCCGGCGGCTATATGACCAGCCTGCCCAGCTACAAGGCCCCCTTCATTTTTGCCAACTGGAACAACACCTCCGGCGATGTGGACGTGCTGACCCACGAGTGCGGCCACGCCTTTGAGGGCTATGTGGCCGAGCGTGATCCCGAAGTGCCCGCCGATCTGGAATGCCCCGGCATGGAGAGCGCCGAGATTCACTCCATGGCCATGGAGTTCCTGACCGCACCGTGGCATCATCTGCTCTTCGGCCGGGATACCGACAAATACGCCCTGCTCCACGCTGAGGACAGTTTTGTGTTCCTTGCTTACGGATGCGAGGTGGACGAGTTCCAGCACATCATGTACCAGAACCCGGACCTGACCCCCGATGAACGCAATGCCGAGTGGCTCAAGCTGGAAAAGAAGTACCGCCCGTGGATCGATTTTGCCGGTCTTCCCTTCTATGGCCGCGGTGCAGGCTGGCAGCGCCAGCTGCACATTTATGAGTGCCCCTTCTACTATATCGACTACTGCCTGTCCACCATGGCCGCACTGCAGTTCTTCCTGCTGAGCCTTGACGACCACAAGGACGCATGGGAGCGCTACCTGCGCCTTGTGCGCCGTGCAGGCATGGCCAGCTACACCGAGCTGCTGGAGACTGCCGGGCTGAAAGTTCCCTTTGAGGAGGGCAGCATCAAGGGCATCGCCCAGCAGATGACCGACTGGCTGGAAAACCATCAGGTATAAGAAGCCGTTTTCATCCGCACTGCACACCATCTGAACGGTCGTTCTGATGCATCTGAAGGGCGATTCACGCCGTTTTACTGTCAGAGGCCGTAAAATCTGGTATGCTCTGGACAGAGAAAAAGCATTTCTGTGAAGCGAAAGGAGATCCTTATGAAACTGACCGGACTGTTCAAGCGCGGTGCCGCCTGCCTGTGCACCGCCGCCATCCTGATGGGCGGCGTCTCCGCCTTTGCCCTGACCCCCGCCCTTCCGGACGAGCCTGCCCCGGCAGAGCTTTCTGTGACCAATGCGGTGTCGGAGGCACAGCTGCGCTCTGCCCTGTCCAAGCTCACTGTCACCTATGACAGCGAGGCCGAGGGCTGGCAGATCGACTCTCCCTACGAGGAGGCCAGCATGGAAAAGGCCTCCTGCGGTCTGTACCCCTACCTGTTCGTTACCAACGATGATCCCACCGTGTATCTCAGTCTGGGCATGACCTACTTCGGCAATAAAAAGCTGGACATGAAATCTGTTCGGGTAGAGACCGAGGATAACTACTACGACTTCACCTGTGATGAAGAGTTCATCGGCGGCTACGACAACGACCTCAAGGCATGGTTCGCCTATGAGCTGTTCGATATGGACGACGAGACCAGCTGGCTGAACGAGTGGCTTGCCGCCAAGAGCGTCACTGCCACCTTTACCGGCAAGGACGGCTCCACCAAGACCTACACCCTGACCAAGGACAACCTGCAGGCCATCCGCGACATCCTGAATGCCTACGACACCCTGCTCGGTTCCGATGTTTCCACTGCCCGCGTTGTGCTGCGCGGCCTTGTAAAGTAAACATTATCTGCTTACAGCAAAAGCCCCCGGAACGTTTCACACCGTTCCGGGGGCTTTGTGTTATGCCTTATTCAGGTTCAGGCACTTCTCTTACAGGTTGAAGTAGCGCTTTGCGTTGTCGAAGCAGATGCCCTTGACGATCTTCTCCAGAGCCTTCTCGTCGTTGGGATACTCGCCATCCTCGACCCACTGGCCGATGATGTTGCACAGGATGCGGCGGAAGTAGTCATGACGGGTGTAGCTCAGGAAGCTGCGGCTGTCGGTCAGCATGCCAACGAAGTTGCCCAGCAGGCCCAGGCTTGCCAGACGGGTCATCTGCTCTTCCATGCCGATCTTGTGGTCATTGAACCACCATGCGGAGCCGTGCTGGATCTTGCCCGGCACCTCGCTGTTCTGGAAGCAGCCCAGAATGGTGCCGATCTGTGCGTCGTCGGCGGGGTTCAGGCTGTAGATGATGGTCTTGGGGCACTCGTCGGTGTCGTTCAGGGCGCTCAGCAGGCTTGCGATCTCGCCGCCGCAGGTAGCGGTGTTGATCATATCAAAGCCGGTGTCGGGTCCCAGCAGAGCGTTCATCTTGCGGTTCACACCACGCAGGCAGTTGTAGTGGATCTGCATGGCGATGCCCAGACGGTGATACTGCTTGCCCAGATGGATCAGGATGTAGGTCTGGTACTTCTCAGCCTCTTCGGTGGTGCAGGTCTCGCCGGCCATCACCTTCTGGTAGATGGCGTTGACCTCTTCCTTGGTGGCCTCACGGTAGGGGATGTAATCCAGACCGTGGTCCGAAGCGCGGCAGCCCATCTCGGCAAAGAACTCGATGCGCTTGGTCAGAGCGTCGGTGACGCAATCGATGCAGGCCAGCTTTTCCTTGCCCACAACAGCAGCCAGCTTGCCCATGTACTCGGCAAAGCCGGGCTTGTTGATGTTGATTGCCTTATCGGGACGGAAGGAAGGAGCCACGGTGAACTTGATGGTGGGATCTTCCTTGATCTTCTTGTGCCAGTACAGATCATCGATGGGGTCATCGGTGGTGCCGATGAAGGCCACGTTGGACTGCTCGATCAGGCCGCGGACAGTCAGCTTGGGATCATGCTGCAGCTTGTCATTGCACAGGTTCCACACTTCCTCAGCGGTATCGCCGTTCAGCACGCCGTCGTAGCCAAAGAACACATGCAGCTCGAGGTTGGTCCAGTGGTACATCGGGTTGCCGATGGCCATGGGCAGAGCCTCTGCAAACTTCTGGAAGCGCTCGCGGTCGGGCTTATCACCGGTGATGTACTCCTCGGGCACACCGTTGGAACGCATCACGCGCCACTTGTAGTGGTCGCCAAAGTAGCTGCCGTCCGGGTTGCGGCCGCCCAGCCATACCTGAGCGATGTTCTCAAAGCGGCGGTTCTCGTAGATCTCACGGGGAGGGATGTGGCAGTGGTAGTCGCAGATAGGCATATCCGCAGCGTAGTCGTGGTACAGATGCTGAGCAGTGGGAGACTGGAGCATGAATTCCTTATCCATAAATGCTTTCATGGGTCGATAACTCCTTTTCTCTGGTGGTTTTTGTTAAAAATCCGTCAAACCTTGTGTACAACGGGACGCCCGCCTGCACGGGCAGGTTTGTCTTACCTTTAGTATAACGGAAAACACGCATGTATACAACTGAAAAAGTGACAAATTTTCTAGCACACAATTGTGCTTTTCGCTGGAAATGCCCCAAATCGTCACCTTAAGGCTAAAAATATTGCACAAAGCTCTTGACTTATTTGTATACAACAGCATAAAATAGGGTAAGGAGCAGAGGGCAGACAAAGAGGCTCTCTGATAAGCAAAGCAAGTTTATAAAGGAGATCAACAAGATGGAAACTTTGAACTACAAGGTTCTGGAAGGCACCGGCTATAACGGCTACATCCTGAAGGATGCACCCGTCAAGGTCATGCAGTTTGGCGAGGGCAACTTCCTGCGTGCTTTCGTGGATTACTTCTATGACATCGCAAACGAGAAGGCCGGCTACAACGGCAAGGTCAAGCTGGTGCAGCCCATCAGCAACTTCCCCCAGATGGCAGACTGGATCAACGAGCAGGAAGGCCTGTACACCCTGTACCTGCGCGGCAGTGAGAAGGGCCAGAAGGTCGATGCAAAGCGCGTGATCTCCTGCGTGTCCGACTGTGTGTGCCCCTACATCGACGGCAAGTGGGACGAAGTGCTGGAACTGGCACGTTCTGCTGATCTGGAGACCATCGTTTCCAACACCACTGAGGCCGGCATCGCCTACACGCAGGGCGACAGCCAGTTCGATCAGGTTCCTCCCAACAGCTTCCCCGCAAAGCTGACCCGCGTGCTGTTCGAGCGCTACAAGGCATTCAACGGCGCTGCTGACAAGGGTCTGGCCATCCTGTCCTGCGAGCTGATCGACAACAACGGCAAGGAGCTGCAGAAGTGCTGCAACAACTACGCCAAGGATTGGAATCTGGAGCCTGCCTTCATCGACTGGATGAACAACGCAAACACCTTCTGCTCCACTCTGGTGGACCGCATCGTTCCGGGCCGCATCCGCGATCCCAAGGAACTGGCTGCCATGGAAGAGGCCAACGGCTACCATGATGCCGCTCTGGACGTGGGCGAAGTGTTCGGCGTGTGGGTCATCGAAGGCCCCGCTGAGCTGGAGGACAAGCTGCCGTTCAAGAAGGCCGGCGTGAACGTCATGGTCGTGCCCGATGTTACCCCCTACAAGAAGCGCAAGGTCCGCATCCTGAACGGTGCACACACCGGCTTCGTTCTGGGCGCATATCTGGCCGGCTTCGACATTGTGCGTGACTGCATGCACAACGACACCATCCGCGGCTTCATGAACAAGATGCTGCACGAGGAGATCATCCCCACCCTGCCGCTGGACAAGAAGGATCTGGAAGAGTTTGCTTCCGCTGTTGAGGACCGCTTCAACAACCCCTTTGTCAACCACGAGCTGATGAGCATCTCCCTGAACTCCACCTCCAAGTGGAAGGCCCGCAACATGCCTTCCTTCCTGGCTTACATCGAGGAGCAGAAGCAGCTGCCCAAGTGCCTGACCATGTCTCTGGCAGCCTACATTGCCTTCTATTCCAGCGACATTCAGGAGCGCACCGCCGACGGCCTGATCTGCAAGCGTCCTGCCGGCAACACCTACAAGATCCAGGATGACGCATGGGCACTGGACTTCTACTATGCACACAAGGACGACACCGCTGCTCAGCTGGTGAACGCCGTGCTGACCAACACCCAGATGTGGGATCAGGATCTGACCAAGATCGAGGGTCTCGAGGCCGCTGTGCTGGCCGATCTGGAAATGATCCGCACTCAGGGTGCCGAGGCTGCTTACAAGAGCTGCCTGTAAGCCTGATCGTTTAAAAGAAACATTGCTTTGAGGTGTGAACCCTCTCAGTCCGCTTCGCGTCCAGCTCCCCCGAGGGGGGGAGCTTTTGCGGAAACGTGGAAACGTAAAGTTTTCATCGCAAAGACCTCGCCCTTCGGGAGAGGTGGCATCGCATGGCGATGACGGAGAGGGTTCATTCCCTTTTATGCGATACGATAAGGAGAACTACTATGCCGCAGGCAATTCATATCAGCCCCATCGACAACGTGGTCGTTGCCCTGCACCCCATTGCCAAGGGCACGCTGGTGGAAGTGGACGGTCTTTCTGTGACTGCTCTGGAGGACATTCCGCAGGGCCACAAGATGGCCGTGAAGCCCATCAAGAACGGTGAGAACGTGATCAAGTACGGCTTCCCCATCGGCCACGCCACCGCAGATGCCGCTCCCGGCAGCTGGATGCACACCCACAACGTGCACACCAACCTGTCCGGTGAGGTAGAGTACAGCTACAACCCCGCCCCGGATCTGGCTCCCCTGCCCAAGGTCGAGCCGGAGACCTTTATGGGCTTCCGCCGCAAGGACGGCCGTGCCGCCATCCGCAATGAGATCTGGATCATCCCCACCGTGGGCTGCGTCAACGACATCGCCAAGAAGATCGTTGCCGACAATCAGGATCTGGTCACCGGCTCCATCGAGGGTCTGTACACCTTCACCCATCCCTTCGGCTGCAGCCAGACCGGCCACGACCATGCACAGACCCGCAAGCTGCTGGCTGCGCTGGTGCGCCACCCCAATGCTGCCGCCGTTCTGGTGCTGCATCTGGGCTGCGAGAACCTGCAGCACGATCAGTTCGTGGAAGAGCTGGGCGAGTACGACCACGACCGTGTGAAGTTCCTCACCTGTCAGGAGGTGGACGACGAGTTCACCGCTGCCCGCGATATCCTCAAGGAGCTGGCTACCTATGCCGGGCAGTTCAAGCGTGAGCCTATCCCCGTGTCCGATCTGGTGGTGGGCATGAAGTGCGGCGGCTCGGACGGCCTGTCCGGCATCACCGCCAACCCCACCATCGGCCGCTTCTCCGACATGATGGGCCAGCGCGGCGGTTCCACCGTTCTGACCGAGGTACCCGAGATGTTCGGTGCCGAGGGCTTCCTGATGGATCGCTGCATCAACCATGACGTCTTTGTCAAGGCTGAGCACATGATCAACGGCTTCAAGGATTACTTCATCAGCCACAACGAGGTGGTCTACGATAACCCCTCTCCGGGCAACAAACAGGGCGGTATCACCACGCTGGAAGACAAGAGCTGCGGCTGCGTCCAGAAGGGCGGCACTGCCCCCATCATGGACGTGATCGGCTACGGTGATCCCGTTGTCACCAAGGGCCTGAACATGCTGTACGGCCCCGGCAACGATCTGGTTTCTGCCACGGCCATGACCGCCGCAGGCGCACACCTGATCCTGTTCTCCACCGGCCGCGGCACTCCGTTCTCGGCCCCGGCTCCCACCCTGAAGATCTCCACCAACACCCCGCTGGCCCAGAAGAAATCCGGCTGGATCGACTTCAACACCGGCGTGATCGCCGATGGCGAAAAGACCATCGACGAGGCTGCAAAGGATCTGCTGGATCTGGTCATCCGCGTTGCAAGCGGTGAGCAGACCAAGGCCGAGAAGCACGGCTTCCGCGAGATCTCCATCTTCAAGGACGGCGTCGTTCTGTAATCGTTTCGAGGCTGCTGTATGGCACTTTGGCTGTACGGCAGCCTCTTTGTGCATGAAAACGGAAGGGAAGTGTTTTTATGGCTATGACCACTCGCATGATGATCTATGCGTTTCTGCTTTACGGCGGCATTTTTGCCGCTATCGTGGCCGTTATTGCAAGGGTCATAAAATATCTCATTCGCTATGGCATTGATTATTATTTTGAAAAACTGGCACAGAACCAGAAACATAAGGAGGACTGAACTATGAATCAGATCACCACCCGTTATGTCACCGAAAACGGTGCCTGCTATGAGCAGTACGTTATCACCGATGCTGAGGCAAAGACCGAGCTGGTCATCACCCCGGAGCGCGGCGGCATGATCACCGGCTTCTCCCTGAACGGCGAGGAGTACATCTGGACCCGCCACCCCAATTTTTCCGAGTGCAACCGCCCCCGCTTCGGCGTGCCGGTGCTGTTCCCCAACTGCGGCCTGCCGGATAACGGCGTGCACATCTTTGACGGCAAGGCATACCCCATGGAGAACCACGGCTTTGCCGACCTGTGCGCATGGGATGTGGAAAGCGTCGGCCCGGACGGCGTGACCCTGATTTTGGAGTCCACCCCGCTGACCAAGTTCCTCTATCCCTTCGATTTCACCGTGCTGATGAACTATAACCTCGAGGGCAACACTGCCGCCATCAACATGACCGTGATCAACGAGGGCGACACCAACATGCCCTTCAGCTTCGGCTTCCACCCCTACTTCAAGGCTTCCAAGCTGGAGAATGTGGACTTCGATATCAAGTGCGCCACCTGTTCCGAGAGCGCCAAGGGCGAGCAGCCCGCTGCCCCGGAAAAGATCACCCTCACCCGCAAGGAAGGTGCTGACAACAGCGTGCGCCTGCTGACCGGCGTGCAGTTTCCCATGACCCTCACCGACAGCGGCAGCGGCCACAAGGTGACTGTGGATGCCGACGACAGCTTCGACCACGCCGTGCTGTGGCAGCAGGATGCCGAGAGCTTTGTGTGCATGGAGCCGTGGAACGGCTGGGCCAACAGCGTCAATGAGGAAGGCAAGCACGAAGTGCTGGAGCCGGACGAGGCCATGACCGCTGATTGGAGCATCACCATCGAGAAGATCTGAGCTTCATATCGTATAACAAAAAGGACACGCCGTTATGGTGTGTCCTTTTTGTTATAATTCAGTTCTTTGCCGGAATCATAAAGCTCTTATTTTCCGCCGGGTCCCAATAAAGCAGTTCCACCCTGCCGCCCTGTGCCAGCAGTTTTTCCTTCGGCTCCTGCTTTTGCCAGCAGCGTTCCAGCAGCTTTTCCATGTCGGCATCAGCAGACACCTTCTCCGGGCAGAGGGCGCTGCCCTGCCACCTGCCGTCGGCATACAGGCTCAGCGCACCGGCATTGCCCTCCAGAATGGCTGCAATGTCCTTCTTCATGCGGTCGTAGTCGTACTCCACGGCCTTGTACTGCCCATGCCACAGGCCGAAGAACACCGAGAACTCGCCGCCCAGTTCAATGAGCAAATTCTCATCATTGTGCGGGTTCTTGACCACAAAAGCCACATCCCCGTTTTCCATGTAGTCGAAGTCCGGCTCCTCATTCGTGTGCACGGTCACATGCTGGCTGCTCAGCGCCGCAAGCAGGTCCTCCTGCACGGCACTGGTATCCGGGATCTCATCATAATTGATATTTGCGTTCATGGGATGCTCCTTTTCTCTGTACTATTTGTGTTGTTATTTTTCACCAGACTGCACAGGTCTTCTTATTTTCCTTCATATTGCCGGATCATTTTTATACGCTGTATAACAGAATCCATAAAACGGCTCACCCTACTTCACATTAGATCAATGCTTTTTGACTCTAACCATCGAACACACGACCTCGACACGATCCTGATTGTCCAAACTCAATTCAAGGTCATGGTCGATGATAGGCAGCTTGAACCGGACGGACTTCAGCCACTGTCCGTTAGGCTGGCGTTCCGGGTAGATCTGCACCTCGTCGATCAAAATCTCCACCAGTCTGCGGCGTTCCGCCTCGGTCATGGTGGCATAAAGCTTGTCGAAGCAAATCAGGATCTTATAGATGTTGTCGCCTGTGATTTTGTCGGCTTCAATGGTCTGCTTCTTTGCCCGGGCATCCATCAGTCCATTTTCCACCTCTTCGATTTTATCGTACATCTTATAAAGGCGGTCGTCAAGGTCAGATTTTCGGGCGATAAAGTGCCGGTCGTCCGGGTCAAGGCTGTCGATCTCCTCCATAAGCCGGGATTTTGTGGAGTAGTGCTGCCGTAGCTGCTTCTCATAGGCGGCGATCTCCTGCTCAATGGCAGTGGTATCTACCTTCATGTGTAGACCTTGGTCTTTTCTGCTGCCATTTCCAGCACCTCCCATTCGTACCGTCTTGTTCGGAATAGACTTTGCAGGCAAAGTCGTGTGCCAAAGGGCGCTGCTCTCGCCTGTCGGCTCGGTCAAGCGCTTCAAAATGCAACGCATTTTGAGGTTGCCACTGGCGACCCGCGCCCCTTTGGATTCTCCGTTCACATTGTCCTACGGACGATGTGATTTTATTGTTGTAGCGATTCGCTTCATCCCGGTTTCGTCCCGGTTTGCAGAATGCCCTTGCAATCCGAAAGGAGCCGTGCTATAATGCCGCTGTAATTGAATCAGAAATCTTCAGGGCAGGGTGCGATTCCCTACCGGTGGTACAGCCCACGAGCCGTAAGGCATGATTCGGTGAAACTCCGAAGCCGACAGTACAGTCTGGATGAAAGAAGATACCAAGCGCAGAGCCCGCACGGTTCTGCGCTTGTGGAGGCTGCTCTGGGATGCGTTTGCATTCTGGAGCTTTCTTTTTTGCACAAGGATCCCTTGTGTCTTTTCGGCTTGCCCTGAACGTTTTTGTTCAGGGCTTTTTCTTTTGGAGGCGACACGATGAACGACAAAGAGTATATGCGTCTGGCTTTGCAGCTTGCAAAAAAGGGTTGCGGATGGACATCTCCCAACCCGATGGTGGGTGCCGTGGTCGTAAAAGAGGGCAGGATCATCGGACAGGGCTGGCACCAGAGATACGGTCAGGCTCATGCGGAGCGCAATGCGCTGGCATCCTGCACCGAAGATCCGCAGGGAGCGACCCTGTATGTGACATTGGAGCCGTGCTGCCATTACGGAAAGCAGCCGCCCTGCGTGGATGCGATTCTGGACGCGGGCATTCACCGGGTGGTCGTGGGTTCTGCTGACCCGAATCCGCTGGTGGCTGGAAAAGGAATTGCAATCCTGCGCGCACACGGCATAGATGTGACCGAAAATGTTCTGCAAGAGGAATGCGATGCGCTGAACAAGGTGTTCTTCCACTATATCACCACAAAACGCCCCTTCGTTTCCATGAAATACGCCATGACGATGGACGGAAAAATCGCCACATACACAGGCGCTTCCAAATGGATCACCGGGGAAATTGCCCGGAATCATGTTCAACGGCAGCGACACCGATTCCGCGGCATTATGGTGGGAGTCGGAACCATCCTAGCAGATGACCCACTGCTGACCTGCCGGATAGAGGGTGGCCGTGATCCCGTCCGGATCATCTGTGATACACATTTGCGGACACCGCTGCAATCACAGGTGGTCATGACCGCCAAACAGGTTCCGACCATTCTTGCGACCTGCTGCGGCGACCCGGAGAAGCAGGCGGCATATCAACAGGCCGGGTGCCGGGTCCTTTGTCTGGAAGCGCATTGCGGTCATGTGAATCTTCTGCAACTGATGGAACAGCTGGGGCAGGAGCAGATCGACAGCATTCTGCTGGAAGGCGGCGGAACCTTGAACTGGTCTGCACTGGAAAGCGGTATCGTGCAGCAGGTACAGGCTTACATTGCCCCGAAGCTGTTCGGAGGAAGGGATGCCAAAGCACCCATTGAGGGTGCAGGTGTCCCGCTTCCGGATGCTGCATTCCGCCTGAAGAACAGCCGATTGGAACAGCTTGGCAAAGATTTCCTGATCAAAAGTGAGGTGGAGTACCCGTGTTTACCGGAATCGTGGAAGAAGTCGGAACAATAAAATCCATCAATCGGGGACAGCATTCCGCCGTACTGACTGTTCGTGCAAAAACGGTTCTGGAAGGAACCAGGATCGGCGACAGCATCGCCGTCAACGGCATCTGTCTGACCGTCAGGCAGCTCTTGCCGGATAGCTTTGCTGCGGATGTCATGCACGAGACCTTGAACCGCTCTGCACTTGCACAGCTCACCGTTGGAAGTGCTGTCAATCTGGAACGTGCCATGCCGGCCAACGGACGTTTTGGCGGACACATCGTAGCAGGCCATGTGGATGGCGTCGGACGCATTGCTAATATCCGAAAAGACGATACGGCTATCTGGTACACCATTCATGCAGATTCTTCGATCCTTCGCTATGTCGTTGAAAAAGGCTCTATCACAATAGACGGTATCAGCCTGACCGTGGCTGCGGTGGAACCTACGGGCTTTTCCGTGTCCACGGTACCGCACACCGTCCGTCAGACGAACCTGAACCAACGGCACAAAGGGGATTTTGTCAATTTGGAAACCGATGTTGTTGGAAAATATATCGAGAGGCTGCTTCCATCAGAAACACCGAAGCAAAACACGCTCACAAAAGAAATGCTGCTGCGCTGCGGCTTTTAAGGAGAGTTTACGATGAACTTCAATACCATTCCCGAAGCTTTGCAAGACCTGAAGCAAGGAAAAATCATTCTGGTAACGGATGACCCCGACCGTGAAAACGAGGGGGACTTCATCTGTGCTGCCGAATTTGCCACCACCGAAAACATCAACTTTATGGCGACCCACGGCAAAGGTCTGATCTGTATGCCGATGTCCGAGGCTTTCGTCCAGAAGCTGCAATTTCCGCAGATGGTGCAGCATAACACCGACAACCATGAAACGGCATTTACGGTGTCCATCGACCACGTTTCTACTTCTACGGGCATTTCTGCCGCAGAGCGTTCCATTACGGCGATGGCTTGTGTGGACGATCACGCAAAAGCAGAAGATTTCCGCAGACCGGGCCATATGTTCCCCCTTCTGGCAAAAAAGAACGGTGTGTTGGAGCGCAACGGTCACACGGAAGCAACCGTTGACCTGTGCCGTCTGGCAGGGCTGAAAGAATGCGGCCTGTGCTGCGAGATCATGCGGGAGGATGGCACGATGATGCGCACCGCTGAACTGGCAAAGCTGGCAGAGCGTTTCCAGATCAAATTCATCACCATCCGTGATTTACAGGAGTACCGCAAGTGTCACGATAAACTGGTCGATCAGGTGACGGCAGTGAACCTGCCCACCAAGTATGGCACCTTCAGAGCTTATGGTTTTGTGAGCCGCCTGAACGGAGAGCATCACATTGCACTGGTAAAAGGTGACATTGGCGATGGAAAGGATATTCTGTGCCGCGTCCACTCGGAATGCCTGACAGGAGATACATTTGGCTCTTTGCGTTGTGACTGCGGCCAACAGCTGGCCGCTGCCATGACGCAGATCGAAAAAGAAGACCGGGGTATCCTGCTCTATATGCGGCAGGAAGGCCGGGGCATCGGTCTGATCAACAAGCTGCGTGCCTATGAACTTCAGGAGCAGGGCATGGATACGCTGGAAGCCAATCTCGCTCTGGGGTTCCATGGAGATGAACGGGAGTATTATCTCGGCGCACAGATCCTCCGGGAACTTGGCGTAAAAAGCCTGCGCCTGCTTACCAATAACCCGGACAAAGTATATCAGCTCTCCGAGTTTGGGCTGGAGATCTCCGAGCGCGTACCCATTCAGATGACGGCGACCCCGTATGACCTGTTTTACCTGAAAACGAAGCAGGCACGGATGGGGCATCTTCTGGAATATTAACAACGAAAGAGGTATTTAAAAATGAAAACATTTGAAGGCAAGCTGGTTTCTCAGAATATCAAGGTCGGTATCGTAGCTGCCCGATTCAACGAATTTATCACGTCCAAACTTCTGAGCGGAGCAATGGATGGTCTGCTCCGGCACGATGTGCAGAACGCTGATATTCATGTTGCATGGGTTCCGGGTGCTTTTGAGATCCCACTGGTTGCCTCTAAAATGGCAAAAAGCGGAAAGTATGATGCTGTGATCTGCCTTGGTGCCGTGATTCGCGGTTCTACCAGCCATTACGACTATGTGTGCAATGAGGTTTCCAAAGGCATTGCCACGGTCTCGCTGGAAAGCGGGGTTCCCGTCCTCTTTGGTGTTCTGACCACCGAAAACATCGAACAGGCCATCGAGCGGGCAGGCACCAAAGCAGGTAATAAAGGCTATGACTGTGCAGTCAGTGCCATCGAGATGGTAAACCTGCTCCGGGAAATGGATACCGCCGCAGAGTAAAATACACGCAGGAGTTTGCCATGATCGTTATAAAGACCCGACAGCCTGACCCGGAATTGGAGCAGAAGATCCGGATGCTTCTGGAACGAGAGCACATCGAGGCAGAGCAAATATCCATTGATTCATGGGAGAAGTTGGTTCTTCCGGGGCTTACACTGGACGGAATGACCCACGAAGTGTCGTGCAACGGCAGAAAAGTCTCCCTTACACGACTGGAGTTCGATTTGCTGCTGATGCTTGCCTCCCACGAAGGACAAATCTTCTCAAAAGAAGAGCTTTTCCGTGCTGTGTGGGGACAAAACTGTGACGACACCTTAAAGGTCGTGGCAAATACCGTTTCCAATCTGCGAAAGAAGCTGGCCGGCTGCGGCAGCTTTATCCGCACTACCCACGGCGGCTATGCTTTTGTAAGCCAAAAGGAGAACGACCCGGCATGACCAGGATCTTATTTATTTGTCTCGGAAATATCTGCCGAAGCCCGATGGCGGAGTATGTGATGAAAGACCTTACGTCCAAGGCAGGACTATCCGAGCAATTTGAAATCGCATCAGCCGCCACCAGTGCATGGGAAATCGGAAATCCGGTCTATCCTCCTGCACGGCAGAAGCTGGCAGAACATGGCATCGACTGCAACGGCAAGACCGCCCGGCAGATGACCCGGCTGGATTATGCACGGTATGATCATCTGATTGGCATGGACGAAAGTAATCTGTGCGACATCCTGCAGCTTGTCGGCGGAGACCCACAGCATAAAGTCTCGCTGCTGATGGCGCATACGGATCATCCCCGTGAAGTGGCAGACCCATGGTTCACGGGAGATTTTGAAGCCACATGGCAGGATATACTGGAAGGATGCACGGCATTGCTTGAGGAACTGCGATCATAACAGATTATCATAAAAACGGACGGATGTCTGCCAGTTGACAGACATCCGTCTATTTTTTTATTTCAAATCATCTTAAAATACTTCAGCGCCTCCCGGATGGCTCTTTCCTTCTCCGCCGGGCACTTGAGCCGCTTGGGGTTCTCAGCCTTAGGCTTGTTGTAGTTCTGCCGCTCCTTGATGCCGTATTTCTGCTTGACCTGTGCAATATAGAGGTCGCTCACGTTCAGACCGGTGTGCTCCTTGACGTACTCCCGGATCTCTTCATAGCTAGCCTTGGTCTCCGCAGCAGTCACGTCCAACTCATCCATCTTCAGGTCTACCGTGATCTTCTGGTGGATATCCAGTTTGGACAATGCGCATACCGTCTCGATATGCTCACTGTGAGGGAACATATCCACCGGCGTGCTGCTCTCCACTTTGTATCCCTTCCGGGTCAGCAGCTCCAGATCCCGGGCCAGCGTGACCGGGTTGCAGCTCACGTAGACCACACGTTTCGGGGCCATGCGGGCCACGCTTTCGATAAACTGCGGCGTAGAGCCCTCCCGCGGCGGGTCCATAAAGATCACGTCTGCGCGTTCACCAGCCGCAGCGGCTTCGCCGATCCACCGGGTGGCATCTGCGGCAAAGAAGCGGGCGTTCTTCACGCCATTGTGCTTTGCATTGCCTATGGCATCGTGCACCGCTTCGCGGTTCACCTCCACGCCCACTACCTGCTTTGCATGGTCGGCGGCGGTCAGGCCGATGGTTCCGATGCCGCAGTAGGCATCCAGCACCACTTCTTTGCCGGTGAGATGCGCCGCGTCCACCGCAAGGCCGTACAGCACTTCGGTCTGGGTATGATTGATCTGATAAAAGCTGCGCGGGCTGAGCGCATACGTCTTGCCGCAAAGCTCGTCCAGAATGAATCCCTTGCCGTACAGCACCTTTTCCATATCGCCCAGCACCACGCTGGTTTTGCGGTCGTTCACGTTCTGGACGATGGTGGTGATGGTCACACTCTGCTTTTCTGCCTCGGTCAGCAGGGCTTTGACAAAGTTCTTGGCACCCGGCAGCACCGGCTGAGCCGTCACCAGCACCACCATCACCTGCCCGGTCATAACACCGCGCCGCAGCAGGCAGTGACGCAGAAGGCCGGTGCCCTTATCCTCATTAAAAGGCTGGTAATGGCAGGTGCCCGCTGCCGCACGCACGGCCAGCATGGTCTTATCCAGCACTTCGTCCTGCAAAAGGCAGCTTTCCACCGGCAGCACCTTGTGGCTGTTTGCCGCGTAGATGCCGGAGGTAAGTTTTCCACCCCAGCCGGTGGTAAAGGTGGAGATCACCTTGTTCCGATAGTGGTACGGCGTTTCCATGCCCCGGATGTGCTCCACCGGGCCGAATCTGCCCAGCAGCTTTTTCACGGTCTCTTCTTTCTGTTTCAGCTGTGCGGCGTAGTCCATGCCCAGCATCGGGCAGCCGCCGCAGTTTTTGGCACGCAGTTTGCAATCCATCTTCCGCTCTCCTTTTTACCCATAAGGGTCATACAGATCATATTCTTCCGCTTCCAGATGCTTTTCCTCCAGCACCTTCATGGCCTGTTCCAGCTCGCTCTGGCCGCAGCCGCTCTCGCTGACCAGCGCGTGCACCGCCGCCGCAAGGTCGCCGTCAAAGAGGGTGTCCAGCCGTTCCCGCATACTCCACACGTTGTAGGCGCGCTGGGTGATGGCCGGAGTGTAGGTATTGCGGTTGCCATCCTTGCCGCTTTTCACCCAACCCTTTTCTTCCAGCCGGTAGAGAAAGTTGAGCACGGTAGCCGGTGCCCAGCCCTTTGCGCGCAGCTTTGCGTCGATGTCCCGCCGGGTGACGGGCGCACGGCAGGCCCACACCGCCAGCATCACCTGCTCCTCTGCCGCCGAAAGCGGCTTTACACTGTCCGGGATGCCATACATCCTGCTGTTCTCCCTCCTTTTGGCATCTTTTTTGCTTTTACGTTTGTCTTTGTTTTATTATTATACCAATTTCTGCGCCAAAGCGCAAGAGCCGAAAACGCCGATGAAATCAGGCTTTTTCAGCTATATTTTACATTTGTCTTTGTTTTTGTTTTTCTATTAAGGACATTTGTGTGCTTTGTGCCCGCGCAGGGGCTTTTGCGCCGTATCTTTGTGCAAAGATGCTCTTGTTTTCATCCCTGCAAAACCGGTATACTACGGCTACAGCAATCAACAGAACGCACCGCAGAAAACCGCGGTGCTGTGCGATACAGGAAAGGGAGAGTTCATTATGGCACGAGTTTACAACTTCAGCGCAGGCCCCAGCATGCTGCCCGAGAAGGTGCTCAAGCAGGCACAGGCAGAGCTGCTCGAGTATGGCGACAGCGGTCAGAGCGTGATGGAGATGAGCCACCGCAGCAAGTGGTTCGATGCCATCATCAAGGACACCGAGGCCACCCTGCGCCGGGTAATGAACATTCCCGACAACTACAAGGTCGGTTTCTTTCAGGGCGGTGCGACCCAGCAGTTTGCCATGGTCCCGCTGAATTTCATGACCACCGGCAAAGCAGATTACCTTGTCACCGGCAATTTCTCGAACCTTGCCGCCAAGGAAGCCGCCAAGTTCGGTGAGGTGAACATCGTTGCTTCCAGCAAGGACAAGAACTTCACCTACATCCCGGACGTGAACGCCATCAACTATGATAAGGATGCCAGCTACATCCACATCTGCCAGAACAACACCATCTTCGGCACTCAGTTTGTCGAGGTACCGCAGGTGGAGGGTGTGCCTCTGGTAGCCGACATGAGCTCCATGATCCTCTCCAAGCCCGTGGATGTGACCAAGTACGGCTGCATCTACTTCGGCGTGCAGAAGAATGTGGCCCCCGCCGGTATGGCCATTGCCATCGTCCGCGACGACCTGCTGGGCCATGCCGCCGACAATGTGCCCACCATGATGAACTACACCACCCTGCTGGGCAAGGACAGCATGTACAACACGCCCCCCTGCTGGTGCATTTATATGACCGGTCTGGTGCTCAAGTATCTGGAAAACGACATCGGCGGTCTTGCCAACATGCAGAAGATCAACGAAGCCAAGGCCAAAGTGCTGTACGACTATCTGGACGGTCAGGGCTTCTTCACGAATCCTGTGGAGCACCGCTACCGCAGCACCATGAATGTCACCTTCACCAGCCCCAATGCAGATCTGGACAAGAAGTTCTGCGCCGAAGCTGCAGAAGCAGGCTTCGTGAACCTGAAGGGCCACCGTCTGGTGGGCGGCATGCGCGCTTCCATCTACAACGCCATGCCTGCCGAGGGCGTGGATAAGCTGGTGGACTTCATGGAGAAGTTCCGCAAGGAGAACGCATAAAACCCTCTCAGCCTCACTTCGTTCGGCAGCTCCCCCGAGGGGGGAGCTTTTTATCAGAGGGACAACTTGATCGAACCCGCTTTCTAAGCTCGCCCTTCGGGAGAGCTGGCACGGCGCAAGCCGTGACTGAGAGGGTTCCTGTATAATAGAAGGGAAATCTGGACTATGTACACCATCAAAACTTTGAACGCCATCAGCCCGGTGGGTCTGGCAAAGCTGAACAACAAGCAGTTTGACGTGGCTGTGGACACCGATGCCCCGGACGGCATCCTTGTGCGCAGCGCCGACATGCTGAATACCGCCTTCAACGACAATCTTCTGGCCATCGCCCGCGCCGGTGCCGGCGTGAACAACATCCCGCTGGACCGCTGCAGTGAGCAGGGCATCGTGGTGTTCAACACCCCCGGTGCCAACGCCAACGCTGTGGCCGAGCTGGTGATCGGTATGCTGATCGCCGGCAGCCGCAATGTGGCTGTGGCTGGCCCGGGGGGGCCGGGCCCGGCCGGGGGCAGCATGT
>OCAA01000819.1_pt1 | contig 21490 bp, 12 predicted proteins | sample 1538241 | NCBI WGS metagenome assembly OCAA01 (sample SAMEA2580241, study PRJEB22360) | human gut metagenome | biome: human gut; feature: human-associated habitat; material: faeces | place: Denmark | collected 2008/2010
ATTTGCAAACCTCCAATAAATCAAGGTTTTAAAAGAATTTTAGAACAATAAAATGGGTAGTTTTTGACACTACCAAACAAATGCAGGAGGAACACTTATGAAAACAAAAATATTGAGAAAGAAACTGGTCGTGTTTTTACTTAGTTGCATGATGGTTGTCGGATTTATTCCTGTTACATCATTGGCGGCAGATCCGGAAACAGTAACAATTACAATTCCAAGCACCATGCATGTTCAGTCAGGTAAGTTGACTGTCGCAAAAGGTCAAAAGATGGAAGATGTTATTCTGACAATTGATGAAGATTATCATGAAAATGGAGAAATTACAGGAAAAATCAATCGGAATTGGGGAACGTATGGAATTAGTCTTAATATGGATCCATATTATCCACCAAAATTTAAAATTTCTGGTTATCCAAAATGTGATATTGACTTAAGCGAATGGGCAATCAAGAAGAAACCACAACCGATTATCCATACAGTGTCTGGCAATGAACCAAGATCAGAAGGTGGAAAAGGATATATTGTAGCTATTGAAAATAATATGGAGTATCGTTTGAAAGGAACCGAAACATGGACAACTAGTAAGGGGGATGATACGAATCACTATAGCGAAGAGGTTGAAGCAGGGCAAACCTATGAAGTGCGTTATAAGACCAACTGGACACAGCTTCCTTCTGAAATAATGGAAGTATATGTGCCGAGATATGGTCAGACCGTAAGGGAGTATGGTTTTTTAAAGACAGAATCCTATCTGTATGATGGAACTGCACATACTTGTGAAGCAAATGAAGACTATACAATTGTTGCTGGTATTACTACAGCAATTGATGCAGGGACTTATGAGATATCTGTTATACCAGCAGGAGATAAAACATGGAGAGATGGAACTAAAGGTGCCAAAACACCAACGTGGGAAATTAAAAAAGCTAATCAGAATAAACCTTCTGCCTTATTTGCGATAAAACCGTCTTCACTTGGAGCAGCAGATGGTAAGATTGCAGGCGTAAGTGAAGCGATGGAATATTGTAAATCTGGAGACAGCACATGGAATTCCTGCACTGGCACTGAGATTACTGGACTTATAGCAGGAGACTACAATGTGAGATTGAAAGAGGATAAAAACCACAATGCGGGCAGTACCGTTGTGGTAACTGTTCCTGACGGCGATGCTCTAGTGCCAGATCCGACACCAGCTCCGGAAACTCCAACGATCATCGAAGGTGCAAACGGAACTTATACGCAGGGTGGACAGGATGGTATATCTTTCCGTTCCAATGATGCTTATAGCAATTTCCAAAAGGTATTAGTGGATGGCAATGAGGTTGCTCCTGAGAATTACACAACAAGAGAAGGAAGTATTATTGTAACATTGAAACAGGAGTACTTAAGTACATTATCGTCAGGAACACATACGATAAGCATTGTTTCAGCAGGAGGAACAGCTTTTACAAATTTTACAGTTCAGACAGCTTCCACACAAAATCCAACGCCAACACCATCGGAGCCGACACCTTCAACACCTTCTGCACCGGCAACAGAGGTAACGCCATCAACAACTGTCACACCAGCGACACAGGTGGCAGATGAGAGCGTACAGAGCAGCCAGACAACAGAAAATGCAGAAGTATCTTCTCCAAAAACAGCAGAAGATAACAGCGTAGGATGGTGTGTTGTACTTCTCGTTTTATCTTGTGGAGCATTAGCTTATATTGGAATCAGAAAGAGATTTGATGTTCATTCTGTTTTATAAAAATATCTGTGGGTGAATACAAACAGGGTCTAAAAATGCAAGGGAGAGTACACATGATAAGAAAAAAGAGAATGAGCAAAGGCATTGCAAAAATACTTTCTGGTTTACTTGTATTCGGAATGGTGGCAGGGCTTGTTCCGGCAGTACCGGGTGGAACAGTGCATGCGAAGGCTGCGGATGTAAGTGAGCCGGGTGTGACAGTATATGCGACAAAAGAGCAGTTAATGACAGCGTTTACGCCGGATGAAAATGGAACGAATGCAAATGTTGGAAAACTTTTATTTGGTATAAATGCGTCTGATACAGCACAGGGCTGGTATATCTTAGGAAAAGACAAGGGCGTACAGGGAGATAATACTATTATTTTTGCAGCTAGCCCGATAGCAACAGGCAAATTTAATAATGAACAAAAAAATAAAGCGTACATGAAAGATTATGGAACGTATGCAGACGGTGATTCTGCAGAGGAATGTGCTGCCAACCATTATGGAGCGAGCAATTTAAGAGTTACTTTGCAGGGAATGGCGAGTAATAAAGACTATTTTTCAGATGCAGAGCAGACACTCATGCAGGCAACAACTGTTGCTACAACAGATACAAAGGCTAAGAAAGATTATACCACTACAGATAAATTATATGCGCTTGAAGGTGTTCGTGATGCTATCATACTAAAAGCGGGAAGTGACAACAGCGTGCAGCTACAAAGAAGTGTATATTGGAGTGAAGATGAATTCTGGCTGCGTTCTCCGTATGAATCTTCTTATTGGGGTTCGTATGATTATGCGGCAAATTGTACATCAACGGAGGAGCAGAAGGTTAAGGATGAGTATGTTGATGAGACAAAAGCAATCAGACCAGCCACCAATCTGAACTTGTCAAATGTCCTTTTTGCATCGGCAGTCAGTGTTAAGTCCGGAAAGATAGAAGAAGCAATGACGCTTCGTTTGGATGGCAAAAATAAGGGAATAGGTACTGCAACATATAATGCTTTAACAAAAGAAATCAAGGTCAACAGAGGAAATACGGCGGATACGGTAAATCTTATCGTTCAATATAAATCGGGTGGTCAAGAAACTCTCTATGGTTGTCCGATTGAAAGAAGCCAAGATGTGAAGTTGCCTTACGAAGATGTTGACTTATCTAAATGCAAAATCTGGCTTGAGACGACATCAGGTGGAATGATTTATGCAGTTGAGGCGACAGAAGAAAACGGCGGAACCACGGCTGAGGAACATACCGGTTCACATTTAATTGTTTTGCCGCAGGGAGCAACATGGACAGGCATAAATTCGTTAGATAACAATTTAAGCGCAGGTTATTACTATTTGACGGATAACGTTAATTTGACAGAGACTTGGATACCACAGAACAATGTAGTACTCTGTCTGAACGGTAAGAAGATTACAATGAATGCTAAACAGGATGTGATTTTTGTAATGCCTGGTAGAACGTTTACGCTTACAGATTGTCAGGAAATTGCCGGGGAAATTACTCATAATAAGGGAAAAACTGGCAGGGGCATAAATAATGAAGGGACTTTTATCATGTGTGGTGGCGTTATTTCAAATAATGATAACTCTTTAGGTACTGGTGGCGGCGTATATAATGAGGGCTGCTTTGAATTGTCGGGCAGTGCTGTAATTTCCGGCAATAATGCAGGGTATGAAGGTGGAGGTATTTATAATAAGGGCACATTAATAATGTCTGGCGGCACGATTGAGAAAAATCACAGTGGTCGTGGCAAAGGCGGTGGTATATACAGTAATGGTAATATAGTATTATCCGGTTCACCGAATATAGTTGGAAACACAGCACCCAATCTGTATCTTGTGTCTGAAAAACTTGTATCAGCATCGGGACTGGCTACAGGCGTAAAAATTCGCATAAATACAGAATCAGTTCCAACCGATACCACTCCGGTGATCATTACAAATGATAAAGTAACAGAAAATTACTTCATTTCGGAGAACAGTGCATATGAAACAGCTATTAATTCCGAAGGATATATTGTAATGAATTTAAAAGGTGCATCCCCAGCACCAAAACCAAATCCGGAACCGACACCGAATCCGGAGCCAGAACCAACGCCGACACCAAATCCAGAGCCAACCCCAACACCGGCTCCAAATCCTACACCGGAAGCAACAACCCCGACACCGGATCCGGCACCGGCGACATCAACACCGGCTGCATCAACCACAACAGCACCGGCACCGGTAACGTATGATATTTTGGATGGAGCGGGCAGTTCATGGACACAGAATACAGATGGAAGCCTTGCAATCAGAGGAAGCGGTGAGATTTCAAAATTCCGTGAGGTCAAGGTGGACGGAGTTACAGTTGATCCGGTCAATTATACGGTCACAGAAGGATCTACCATCATTACCTTCAAACCGGAATACCTTAAGAGCCTGTCAGCAGGAAATCACTCTTTTGAACTTGTCTGGACAGATGGAACAGCGGCAACAAACTTTACGGTAGCCGAAAACGCTGACCAGAGTGCAAAATCTCCAAAGACAGGCGAAGATTTCAGCAGAACACTTTGTACAGTACTTCTGATGGTTTCATGCGCAGGACTTGCAGGAATGTTTGTAAGAAGAAAAAAGAGCAGCTTAAGATAAGCATTTGATATTAGACCTGTGGATGGAATGCCACATGAAATCTTGGATTTTGAAAATACAGCAAGAGGAGAGTACACATGATAAGAAAAAAGAGAATGAGCAAAGGAATTGCAAAAATACTTTCCGGTTTACTCGTATTCGGAATGGTGGCAGGACTTGTTCCGGCAATACCGGGCGGAACAGTGCATGCGAAGGCTGCGGATGTAAGTGAGCCGGGTGTGACAGTATATGCGACAAAAGAGCAGTTAATGACAGCATTTACCACGGATGAAAGTGGAACGAATACAAATGTTGGAAAACTTTTATTTGGTAAAAATGCATCTGGTAATGCACAGGATTGGTATATCTTAGGAAAAGACAATGGCGTACAGGGAGATAATACTATTATTTTTGCAGCAAGCCCGATGGCAACGGGAATAGAATTTAGCGAAGATGATAATGAAAAGGCATATCAGAAAAGTTATGGAAGCTACACAGAAAGTAACCTGCAAAATGTCTATTCAAATCATTATGGGGCAAGTAAATTAAGAAATGAATTGCAGAAGATGACAATTGGCACAGGTTATTTCTCGGACTCAGAGAAAGCACTTATGCAGGAAACAAAAATTACAACAAAAGATTCGAAGAATAAAACGACCTATACAAATTCTGATAAATTATATGTATTAAATAGTGATTACTGTGACAATGGATATGTATTGGTAGGAAGTGCAGACAAAAAAATATCAAGAAAAAAATATTGCTCAAGTGAAAATGCTATCTGGCTTCGTGCACCTTACGAATATGATAATTATCCTTCTCCACATTATGTGATTGCAGCAGTACAGAGCGAAGATCCTGCTGTTATAGGATATCATGTCATTAATAAAGAAAATAAAGAAGTAAGACCAGCCGCTAATCTGGACTTGTCAAATGTCCTTTTTGCATCTGCAGTAACCCATAATAGTAGTGGTACAACCCAGTATGAGGGGATGATTCTTCGCTTGGACGGTAAAGACAGGAACATAGGTACTGTAACATACGATGCTAAAACCCAAAAAATTAATGTTTACAGAGGAACTACACAGGATGATGTGTATATTATAATTCAATATAAGACTGATGAGGTGGAAGGTTGTTTTATTGAAAAAATTGACAAAAACATTGAATTTGATGGAACATATTTTGGCATTGCTGACTTATCCAAATGCAAAATCTGGCTTGAGACGATAGCTTCAGATGGAATGATTTATGCAGTTAAGGAGACAGGAGATACAGCCCAGAATCCGGAACCGACACCGAATCCGAATCCGGAGCCAACCACACCCCCGGCTCCAAATCCGACACCGGAAGCAACAACCACGACACCGGATCCGGCACCGGCAGCATCAACTACAACGGCACCGGCATCTTCGGCAGCTGCAGCACCGGCTCAGGTAACATATGATATTTTAGACGGAGCGGGCAGCTCATGGACACAGAATACAGATGGAAGCCTTGCAATCCGAGGAAGCGGTGAGATTTCAAAATTCCGTGAGGTCAAGGTGGACGGAGTAACGGTTGATCCGGTGAACTATACGGTCACAGAAGGATCTACCATCATTACCTTTAAACCGGAATACCTTAAGAGCCTGTCAGCAGGAAATCATTCCTTTGAGCTTGTCTGGACAGATGGAACAGCGGCAACAAACTTTACGGTAGCCGAAAACACTGACCAGAGTGCAAAATCTCCAAAGACAGGCGAAGATTTCAGCATGGCACTTTGTACAGTACTTCTGATGGTTTCATGCGCAGGACTTGCAGGAATGTTTGTAAGAAGAAAAAAGAGCAGCTTAAGATAAGCTTCCGATATTAGACCTGTGGATGGAATGCCACATGAAATCTTGGATTTTGAAACTACAGCAAGAGGAGAGTACACATGATAAGAAAAAAGAGAATGGGTAAAGGAATTGCAAAAATACTTTCCGGTTTACTGGTATTCGGAATGGTGGCAGGACTTGTTCCGACAGTACCGGGTGGAACAGTGCATGCGAAGGCTGAAGGGGAAAGTGAGCCGGGCATGACAGCTGTGGAGAATCCTGAGCATAAGCATTGCATATGCGGTACAGGAAATCTGACAGCTGGAACTCATACTCATAGTGAAATTGAATGGAAAGGGATTACTGATCTTAGTGAGATAACACGGGATGGCAGTTATTATCTGACAAAGCCTGTCACTCTCAAGGCTACATGGACATGTGATTATAATGTAAACCTTTGTCTGAATGGAAATAGTATTACTTGTGATGCAAGTAACAGTGACACTATTGTCATAAATGAAGACAAAACATTTATTCTTACAGATTGTCAGGAAAATGCCGGAAAAATTACTCATGGCGAGAGTAAAACAGGCAGAGGTATATATAATTATGGAGGAACCTTTCAAATGTATGAGGGAACAATCTCTGGGAATACTGGTACATATGGCGGAGGTGTTAATAGTACTTGGGGTAAATTCAACATGTACGGTGGCACAATTACTGGTAATATAGGATCCACTGGAGCTTATGGCTACAATTGTGGTGGCGGAGGTGTGTATAATAATGGTAGCGAATTCAACATGTATGGTGGAGTTATTTCTGGTAACAATTCCGAAGATTGTGGTGGTGGAGTTTTTTGCCACAATGATGGCAGCTTTAATATGTTCGGAGGTGAAATAACCGATAATAAATCGACATCGGATGGTGGAGGAGTATATTTTGCATCAAAAGGATCTTTTAATATGAAAGGTACGGTAAATATTACTAAAAATAAAGTTGAAGAAATAGATAATAATCTGTATCTTTGGGAAGGCAAACAGGTGTCCGCAAGTGGACTGACAAGCGAAGCTAGGATAGGCGTGACTACAAAAGTAAAACCAACAGAAAATTCTCCGGTTACGATTACAAGTGATTCCGTAAGTGTAAACTGTTTTTCTTCTGATAATAGTGATTACGAAACAGCTATTGATGAAAATAGCAAAGTTGTATTGAAAAAAAAGCCAGCTGTTGAAGCACCGTCAATCACAAAACAGCCACAGCATGTATCTGTGAAAGTCGGAGAAACGGCAACGTTTACTGTAGAGGCAGCAGGTGCAGATTTGAGTTATCAGTGGATGGTTGACAAAAAAGATATTCGAGGATTTGTTGATATTGCTGGAGCAACTAGTGAAAGTTATACGTTAAATGCAATTAGTAAAGAATATAATGGATATCGATATCAGTGTATGGTAAGCAATCGAGGCGGTCATGTCATGTCAGATTGCGTTACATTGACTGTGACAGAAGATGCTACACCAACACCGAATCCAAATCCAACCCCGACACCGGAGCCAAACCCAGAGCCAACCCCAACACCGGCTCCAAATCCGACACCGGAAGCAACAACCCCGACACCGGATCCGGCACCAGCGACATCAACACCGGCTGCATCAACTACAGCTGCACCGGCAGCTGCGGCACCGGCGCAGGTAACGTATGATATTTTGGATGGAGCGGGCAGTTCATGGACACAGAATACAGATGGAAGCCTTGCAATCAGAGGAAGCGGTGAGATTTCAAAATTCCGTGAGGTCAAGGTGGACGGAGTTACAGTTGATCCGGTCAATTATACGGTCACAGAAGGATCTACCATCATTACCTTCAAACCGGAATACCTTAAGAGCCTGTCAGCAGGAAATCACTCTTTTGAACTTGTCTGGACAGATGGAACAGCGGCAACAAACTTTACGGTAGCCGAAAACGCTGACCAGAGTGCAAAATCTCCAAAGACAGGCGAAGATTTCAGCAGGACACTTTGTATAGTACTTCTGATGGTTTCATGCGCAGGACTTGCAGGAATTTTTGTGAAAAGAAAAAGAAAACATGCCAGATAAGGCATTGCACAAATGATTTTTCAAATGAAAAATAAGCTGATTACAGAGATAAAAGTGGGCAGGAAATTTACAAAAAAATTCTATTTTTATCAAAAATATGAATAGTAGAAAGAGGAGATTCAAATGAAGAAAAAGTTATTAACAGCATTACTTGTTGGAGCAATGGCTCTTAATATTACAGCATGTGGTGGTTCATCAGATGCAGCTGCACCAGCTGACAATGACCAGCAGACAACTACAACAGACACAGCATCTGATGATGCAGCAGATACAGAAGAGGATGCAGTGGATGTGGAAGATGCAGCAGAAGAAGCAGCAGACACAACAGAGGAAGAAGGATTTTCACTTCTTGATGTAACAGCAGATCTTGTTGATGCAGCATTATATGCAGTGGATGATGATAATACAGAGTATGTGATCACACTCTTTAGAGATCCGGATGGATATAGCTATGTTTCATTAATGATCGTTCCACAGGATGGACAGGGAGATGTCCTTTGTGGAGCATATGATGATTCTAATGTAACAAATGTTACAGATGAAGATAACATTGACTGGACTGAGATCAGCACAACAGATGTTTATACAGGTGATGATTTCTCAGCAGTATTTGTAGAAGCAGACGACGGTTCCGTTGCAATTGCAAATTCAGATTTTTCCCTTGTTATGGAAGGTCAGTATCTGACAGCTGATGAAGCAATCGCTTATATGGGAGCAGCAGCTAACTACATCAACTAGTTTTTTTCAGATATGCGGAGTAATGGAAGAACGGCTGCTTCGCATATCCTTACATAATGTAATTCAAAAATCCTGCACACTTTTATCTCTGTAATCAGCACACATTTATTTATAAGCTGTAAAATTCGCATTGAGTTTTACAGCTTTTTGCGTTTCGGCTAAAAATCACCTTTTCGTTACGATAGTTGGCGGAAAAGGCTGCGGTCTGCCTTTATTGTAGAAAATTTTCTCACTATCTCATATAAAAGTGTGATTAGTAAGCATTAAATTTTAATAATTTTGTGATTTCGGTTGTGATTTTCATAGATTTTGCATATAATAAAAGTGTGATTATAAAGCATAAAACTCCAATAAAAATGTGAGAAGTGATCCTATGGAACGATTTATCTTAAAAAAATTGCTGGATTGGAAGAATTCTCCCTACCGCAAGCCTTTAATCTTGAAGGGGGCATGCGTTAAAATAGGACTAAATCAAGAGAAACCTTATAAATAAAGGGTTTTGAATGATTTAAGTCCTATTTTTTTATCAATTTGAGGTAAAAATCAAAATATATCAATTACAGATTCAATGAGAAATCATTATCATACCAGAAATGTCGTATGGAGTAAAATTCCGCAAGCAGGCAAATACAGACCTTTACAAGCTGTATAACACCAACCTGCATGAGAAGATCGAGATGATGAAAAAGGAAAAACATCAGTAAAAAGTCATTGAGAGGATTGCTATGTCTTGATATAATTAAAATGTATTAATTTTGAAAAAGATTTATAAAGTCTTGTTAAAATGGCAAAAATGGAATTGTGACACCACTGGTGTCACAATTCGGAAGGTGGAATATTTGTATGGGTAATGATTTGATATCAGCAGCTGGATTAATTCATATAATTGAAGAATCACGACAAAGTGCATTGAAGAAAGTGAATGAAGAGCTTATCAAAATGTATTGGAAAGTTGGTGAGTTTTTAAGTAAGGAAACGGAACGGGCTTCGTATGGTGATGCATATATCGATGAAATTTCAAGGGAAATACAGGAGGCGTTTCCCGGAATAAAGGGATTCAATCGAAGAGGTCTTTATAGAATGAAAAAATTTTATGAAACCTATAAGGATAATGAGATTGTGACACCACTGGTGACACAAATTAGTTGGACGAATCACTTGTTGATAATGTCAGGCTGTAAGACTGATGAGGAAAGAGAATTTTATATACGCCTATGTATCAAAGAAAACTATTCAAAGCGTCAGTTGGAGAGACAGTTAGATAGCGGATATTATGAAAGGTATATGTTATCAAAGGAAACTTTATTACCAGAGTCGGTTAAGAAGCTAGGAGAAAATCCATTTTTGGATTCATATGTTATGGAATTTCTGGATTTGCCAAATGAGTTTCATGAGAATGACTTACGAAAAGCGTTAATTAGAAACATGAAGGATTTTATTCTGGAATTAGGAAAAGATTTCACATTTATTGATGAAGAGTACAAAGTTCAGGTTGGAGGAGACGATTTTCGTATTGATTTGTTGTTTTATCATCGGGGATTACAGTGCCTTGTTGCAATAGAACTCAAAATAGGTAAGTTTAAACCAGAGTATATTTCTAAGTTGGATTTTTATCTTGAGGCATTGGACAGACAGGTAAAGAAAGAGAATGAAAACCCGAGTGTTGGCTTGCTTCTTTGTGCATCTAAGAATGATGAGGTGGTAGAATATGCTATGAGCAGAACGATGTCACCGATGCTGGTATCTCAGTATCAGTTACAGTTACCGGATAAGACTATTCTTGAGAAGAAGCTGCAGCAGTTGGTCAATATTCCGCAGATTGAGGATTAAGGCTTATGGGTAAGGATATGATATTTACTCTGGAAAGAAGAGTAAATGGAAAAAGAGAATTATAATCAGATAGTATTTACAGCCGTTAGGGATAACTTAGCGGCTATTTTTAATATTAGGAAATTTCTCCCTTCGGAGAAAACACTAATATAAAAGCCCGTATAAGAGAGGGCTCAACAAAAAGACGGTAAATATTTAGAAAAGGTCGATATAAAAATCTTCTTCTTCGCCGTCAAAATATTCATCTTCAGTAAGGAAATAATGCATGTCAAGTAAATCTGAATCACTCATGTTTTTTACAAGCTGTGCAGTCATTCCTTCAGGTGGATCTTTAATGTATTTTTCTCTTAGTTCCTCTATTGCTTTTTGTAGAAAAAATTTCTCACTATCTCATATAAAAGTGTGATTGATAAGCATTAAATCTTAATAATTTTGTGATTCCGGTTGTGATTTTCATAGATTTCGCATATAATAAAAGTGTGATTATAAAGCATAAAACTCCAATAAAAATGTGAGGAGTGATTCGATGGAACGATTTATCTTAAAAAAGTTGCTAGATTGGAAGAATTCTCCCTACCGCAAGCCTTTAATCTTGAAGGGCGTACGTCAGGTGGGTAAGACTTGGATTCTGAAAGAGTTCGGCAGACGCTGTTATGAAAATACAGCCTACTTTAACTTCGACGAAAACGAAGAATATAAACAATTTTTTGAAACAACCAAGGATGTGGACCGGATTCTACAAAACCTTATGCTGGCAAGTGGTCAAAAGATCTTGCCAGAAAAGACACTCATCATCTTTGACGAGGTACAGGACTGCCCGAAAGTCATTAACTCCATGAAATATTTCTGCGAGAATGCACCGCAGTACCATGTTGCCTGTGCCGGTTCTCTGTTAGGTATCGCCTTGGCGAAGCCTTCCTCTTTTCCAGTAGGCAAGGTCAACTTCATGCAGATTGACCCAATGACCTTCGCTGAGTTTCTACTTGCCAACGGTGATGAAAATCTGGCGCAGTATCTGGAACAGGTGGATACCATTGAACCTATTCCTGACGCCTTTTTTAATCCGCTGTATGAGAAGCTGAAGATGTACTATGTCACCGGTGGTATGCCGGAGTCGGTATTGATGTGGACGGAGGCACGGGATGTTTCTGCCATGCAGGAGGCATTGTCCGGAATCCTTGGAGCCTATGAGCGTGATTTTGCCAAGCATCCTAATCTCAGCGAGTTCCCGAAAATCTCAATGATTTGGAAGTCTGTTCCTTCTCAACTGGCTAGGGAGAACAAGAAGTTTATCTATAAGGTGGTCAAGGAAGGCGCACGAGCCCGTGAGTACGAGGATGCTTTGCAATGGCTGGTGGATGCCCGTCTGGTGCATAAAATTTATCGCAGCTCAGCTCCCGGCTTGCCGATTGCAGCTTACGATGACTTGTCTGCTTTCAAGATTTATTTGGTAGATGTGGGACTGCTCCGCCGTCTGGCACAGTTGGCTCCCACTGCCTTTGGAGAAGGAAACCGCCTGTTTACTGAATTCAAAGGCGCATTAACCGAAAACTTTGTGTTGCAGACTTTAATTACTCAGTTTGAAGTCATGCCCCGTTATTGGAGCCAGAACAACCCACCTTACGAGGTGGATTTCCTCATTCAGCGGGAGAACGACATCTTCCCTGTGGAGGTCAAATCCGAAGCCAACACAACCAGCAAGAGTATGAAGAAGTTCAAGGAACTGTTCCCTGATAAGGTCAAGCTTCGCATCCGGTTCTCATTGGACAATCTGAAACTGGACGATGATGTGCTGAATATCCCGCTGTTCATGGCAGATCAGGCGGATCGATTGATTGGGCTGGCATTGGAAAAGAGGAAGCAATAGAAACTGAAATTGGCACATTTATGGAATTGCTTTTTGCGGCAAAAAAGGTTGAGATAGCAATGTAAAGCCTTCTAATCCATTCTGCGACATAAAATAAAAACGAAAAACCTGTTTATAAATTTAAAGGTGAATATGAAACTTCTTTGTATTACAGCAGAAAGATTGCCGTTATTCAAGGAAAAATTGGATTTTTCTCTTTACGTATGAGGTGAAAATGGCAACTAAGTTTACAATATGACACATTAAATAATTGCGAAACTCTCGAAAACCTAAATTGAATTGTGAGAAATTAACAAAAGACATGAAAGACACTGGGGAGCGGTCGGTACTTAGAAGGCAGGTGCGATGTTAATCGTGCCTGCCTTCTTAGTACCGTTACCAGCGACACGTAGCGAGAGCGTGTCTTGAATGTTTTTGTTAATTTTTCACAATTTAAAAAAGCCTACAAGGAGTTTCGCAATTGCCTAACTCTGTTTCTTAAAAAACGCTTTTGTTTCCTTGACAACAACCCCACTCAATGCGAACAGTGCGATCATATTTGGCAGAGCCATCAGTCCGTTGAAAATATCAGCGATCGTCCACACAGCGCTGACGGTCATATATGGTCCGATAAATACTGCAAAAATATAAATCCAGCGGTAGACTTTCACATGTTTTAAATTACCGTCGCTTAAATATTCAAGACAGCGTTCGCTGTAATAATCCCAGCCGAGAATCGTTGTAAATGCAAAAAATACAAGGCAGAGCATTAATACAAAAGAGGACACGGCCGGAGGGAAAGGAAGTCCCTGCTGGAATGCGTAAGTGGTGACTTCCACACCTTCTAAGCCTTCGACCTGCCATGCGCCGGTTAAGACGATGGAGAGTCCGGTCAGTGTACAGATTACGATCGTGTCGATAAAAGTTCCGGTCATGCTGACAAGTCCCTGACGGACAGGCTCTTTTGTCTGTGCAGCAGCAGCTGCGATCGGGGCGCTTCCGAGTCCTGCCTCATTTGAGAAAATACCGCGGGCAACACCTTTTTGCATAGCGACAAACATACTTCCGACAGCACCGCCGGTAACAGCTTTCGGTGTGAAAGCAGCGGTTACGATCACTTTAATAGCTGCAGGAATTTCAGTAATATTGCAGATGATCAGGATAACGGCAAAAGCAAAATAAAGGATCGCCATAAATGGTACAACGATCTGGCTCACACTTGCGATCCGTTTTACACCGCCGATCAATACGGCTGCGACACAGACCGTCAGGATCAGGGATGCGATTACGACTGACCAGGAATATTCTCCGAGGAAAGGAAGGATCTTGACACAGTGTGCATTGTCCGGATCAAAGAAACCGTTGATCGCACTTGCGATACCGTTGACCTGGCTGAAAGTTCCGATACCGAAAAGTCCGACACAGACGCCGAAAAATGCAAAAAGCTTCGCAAGCCATTTCCAGTTTTTTCCCATTCCCTGTTCAATATAATAGAAAGGACCGCCAAGGCTGTGGCCGTCAGGAGCAACGACACGGTATTTGACAGCTAAAAGTCCTTCGGAATATTTGGTAGCCATTCCGAGAAAAGCGGCTGCGACCATCCAGAACAGAGCGCCCGGACCGCCGGCGCAGACAGCGGTTGCAACACCAACGATATTACCGGTACCGATCGTTGCGCTCAAAGCAGTACAGAGAGCTGCAAAACTGGAAATTTCGCCTTCTGTCTCTTCCTCATTCTGGATCATCCATTTCAGCGCAAGGGGAAGCTTCCGGATCTGTAACAGACCGAGGCGCACCGTAAGCAGCAGGCCGCCCGCCATGATCAGCACCATTAATGGCACACCCCAGACAAAATTGTCAACATTGACAAGAAAATCATTAATTACACTCCACATGTTTCTAATCCTCTATCTTTCTTTCAATATATACATCGAGTGCATGCAGTATCACAGAAAAATATCTTGCAATGAAAATGGGATGATGACCGGAAACAGGATGAACTGACAGAAAAATATCCCATATAAAAATATATGGGATAGGAAGATACATAATCAGAAAACTTCATATAAAATGAAATCTTATGTGTGCAATTAAGATATCTTCTCTGTCCGCTTGCCTGAGAGATTCATACGAAAACGTATGTTGCACCTTCGGCCCCCGGTTCATCCGGGTGTCTCCAGAGAGTCGATCCATTTACAGTTGCACCGGTATGACCGGCACCTGAGAGTGTTACTCCTTCGGTAGACTTGCGTCGTTTTCCTGCAAACTTCATCTCGAAATTGTTGATTCAACTATATCGTGTAAGAATACAAATTGCAAGGAGGTTTTTCCTGTTTTCCTGCATTTATGCAAAAAAATAGGGAGAAAAAACTGATTCATAAGAAACGCTTATAAAAGAAAACAAGTATACGAAAATATAGGTAGAAGAATAAAACTGTCAAATTCTGAAAAAAATATAAAAAGTGTGAAAATGTCTTGATGTTTCGGAAATTTTGAGAGAAACTAAAAGAAGAATGACAACAGAGTAACAGGCAGAGATCCGTGCATCTTCGGAACGTGATCGCGGAGATATGGATTGATGATGAAAAAGTGTAAGAGAAGGGGGATTTTTTTATGCTGCAGGAATGGAAAGCAATGGAAAAACCGGAGGAGGAAGAGATCAGGGTGCGCCTTGCCGCTGCAAAAGAAAAGTTAGCAAAGCAGCAGCTTTTGATCAAAGAGCAGAAGATACCGGTACTTGTGCTCATGGAAGGCTGGGGAACCGCCGGAAAAGGTTCCGTGATCGGTCAGGTGATCCAGAATATCGATCCGCGTTTCTTCAAGGTGGAATCAATGGGAGAAAAGAGTGAGGAAGAGCGTCGAAAACCATTTTTATACCGCTATTTCAAACGAATTCCGGAAGAAGGAAAATTCGTATTTCTCGATTCGGGCTGGATGGATGAGATCGTAAAAGACGAGCTGCACGGAAAACTTTCCGATGAGGATTACGCAAAAAGAATCGAGAGTGTGAGACGTTTTGAGCGCCAGCTTACCGATAATGGTTATCTGGTCATGAAATTTTTCCTGCATATCTCGGAGAAAGAACAGGCAAAACGGATCGAACACTTGGAGCATGAAAAAGATACGGTCTGGCGTGTCAGCAAAAATGATCTCTGGCAGAACCGGCATTATGAGAAGTGCGAAGAGGCATTTTCTTCCTATATGAAAAACACAAATATGCCGTCTGCGCCGTGGTACATTATTGATGCAAAGTCAAGAAAATGGACGGAACTTCAGGTTTTAGAGACATTGACACAGGGAATCGAGATTGCGCTGAGTAATCAGAAACTGGCAGTGCCTCTTTTGCAGAATGTTTTCCCATTAGTCCCAATGCCACTTTTGGCAGAAGTGCCTTTGGACAAAGAGATTGAGGCGGATGAGTACCGCAAAGAACTGAAAGAATTGCAGAATCGGCTTGGAGAACTGCACAACCGTCTTTACCGGAAAAAAGTACCGGTCATCATCGCTTATGAGGGCTGGGATGCAGCAGGAAAAGGCGGCAACATCAAGCGGATTGCAGGAGCACTTGATCCGCGCGGTTATGAAGTACATCCGATCGCAAGCCCGGAACCTCATGAGAAAGCAAGACATTACCTGTGGCGTTTCTGGACGAGACTGCCGAAAACAGGACATATCGCTATTTTTGACCGCACCTGGTACGGAAGAGTGATGGTGGAGCGGCTGGAAGGATTTTGCAGTGAAAATGACTGGATGCGTGCTTACAATGAGATCAACGAATTTGAAAAAGAACTTCACGACTGGGGTGCTGTGATCATTAAATTTTGGGTGCAGATCGACAAAGATACGCAGCTTGAGCGTTTTAATGAGAGACAGAACACACCGGAAAAACAGTGGAAGATCACAGACGAGGACTGGCGCAACCGTGATAAATGGGATGCGTATGAGACAGCGGTCAATGAGATGATCGCAAAGACCAGTACCACCTACGCTCCGTGGCATATTTTAGAGTCTGTCGACAAGAAATATGCCCGGATCAAAGCTCTTAAGATCGTTGTGGAGGAGCTGGAGAAGGTGTTGGGGTAAAGGATAATATTAAGCCAGCTCAGCTTCCAGCTTATTAATATGTTTGAATTCAACGATCACCATGCTAAGGCCGACTGCAAAGGACAGAAGGTCGGCGATCGGTCCTGCATAAAGTACGCCCATAATGCCGAAAAAATGCGGCAGTGCAACGATAAGCGGCAGCAGGAACAGAATCTGTCTGGTCAGGGAAAGGAAAGTTCCCTTGTACGCTTTTCCGATGGAACTGAAAAACGTCGAGGAGATCGGCTGCAAAAAGTTTAACCAGGTGAAGAACAGGAAGGCTCGGAAATAGTTGACACCGAACTCAAAATATTCTTCGCTTCCGCTTCCGAACAGACCAAGGATCTGTCTCGGGAAAAGCTGGAACAGCAAAAAGGAAATAATGGATACAACCGCACCGACTGACGCTGCGAGAAGGAAAGCGTCCTTCACCCGTTTGTATTGCTTTGCACCGTAATTAAAACTTTCAATTGGCTGGCTTCCCTGGGACAGTCCGATAATAATAGAAAAATAAAGCTGGTTTACCTTCATGACAATTCCGGCACAGGCAATCGGGATGGATTCACCGTAAACGGACTGTGCGCCGTAGTGCTTTAGCAGGTTGTTCATGACGATCTGCACGATCATCATGGCAATCTGGTTAATGCCTGAGGACATGCCGAGGGAACAGATCTGTGCGAGAACTTTCCCGGAAGGGATAAAATGTTGTTTTTCTAATGTCACAGTGCGGTAATGCATGAGGTAACGGATCGCGATCGCAGCGGAGATGATCTGTCCGATGACAGTCGCCCAAGCAGCACCGTACATTCCCCATTGGAAACCGAATACGAACAGTGCGTCTAAGACAATATTAATGACAGCACCTGAAACCGTGACAAACATTGCCATTTTCGGGCTGCCGTCCGCACGGATCAGGTGACCGCTTCCGATGGTTAAGATCAGAAATGGAAAACCGACCGCTGTGACGCGGACATATTGCTCTGCCAGTGGGAGTACATCTGCCGGGGAACCAAAGAGCACTAACAGTGGATTTAAAAACAGTTCGGTGATAAGCAGTAAAAGAAATCCGAGTGAGAGCAGCATAGTGATGGAGTTGCCGATATAATAAGGAGCTTCCTCTTTTCGTCCAGCGCCCATATGAAGGTTAAAGCTTGCTGCTCCGCCGATCCCAAAAAGCAGTGCCAGCGAAGTGCAGAGCATAGAGAGTGGAAAGGCGATATTGGTTGCAGCATTTCCGAGCGTGCCGACTGCATTTCCGATAAAAAGCTGGTCAGCGATATTGTAAACGGCGCTGACAAGCATTGCGATAATGCTTGGAACAGCAAAACGTGCCACCAGCGTAGAAATTCTATCGGTACCAAGTGGATTTGTCATTTGTTTTTTCTGTGTCATGTTGATAAACTCCTTTTTTTATAAAATTCAGGTGTCAAAATGTCTGTATTTTCATTTATAATATCAAATTGTACATCAAAAATTGTGAATCATTTGAAACCAGAAAAATTGTAAGTCTGCTAACATTTTCTGTCAAGAATAAAAAATTATAAAATGTCTCTGAAATTTTTATGAAAGAATCACGGAAAGGCTTTACCAAACCGAAGAACGCAGATAAAATGGAACTCATAAAGCAAGCGAAAAACAGGAGAAGCAGATATTGAATACAACCAAAATCGCACTGGAAGCGTCATTGAAAGAGCTTTTGAAAAAGAAACCTTTTGATAAGATCACCATCGCAGATCTGACAGAGGACTGCGGGATCAGCCGCATGGCATTTTACTATCATTTCAAGGATATCTATGATCTGGTGGAGTGGGCATGTGTGGAAGACGGCAAAAAAGCCCTGCGGGATAAGAAAACTTACGATACCTGGCAGGAGGGTTTTGCCCAGATTTTTGAGGCAGTATTGGAAAACAAGCCGTTTATTATGAACGTCTATCATTCCGTGAGCCGTGAAAAGATCGAGAGCTTTCTATACAAACTGACATACCAGCTGATTGCGGATGTTGTCGAGGAAAAATGCTCCAGAGATCATCTGCCGGAAACAGATAAACAGTTTATTGCTGATTTTTACAAATACGGTTTTGTCGGCATCATGTTAGACTGGATCGACCGTGGAATGAAAGAGGATTATCAGAAAATCGTAGATCTGCTCGCAGTGACGTTACATGGCAATATTGCCAATTCCATCCGTAATTTTGAACAGGAGAATGAAAAAATGTAATTCATGACAATAAAATGAAAACGATCTTTTTATCAAAAAAGGTGAAGTGATAAAATTTTTATCATTTCACCTTTTTTGTAAATTGGCAATCATTTTGGGGCAAGCTATCATAGAGACATCAAAAAACAGATTAGGCAATTGCGAAACTCGTGAAAGCGTAAATTGAACAATTTAAAGAAGATTATGAAGAGTTTCGCAAACGCCTAAAAAGAGGATCGATGAAAGGAGAAATGAACCATGGAAAAGAAAAACATTGGACTTGGAGTAGCTGCACTTGCAGCAGGCGCAGGAGCCGTGGCACTTGCCGCAAAGAATCATAAGAATAACGTCAAAAATGAGGTGAAAAAAGCGGCAGCAAATGCACCTGAGCAGGAATACCGCAACACAGAGCGCGGAAAAAATGAAAAAAACAGCAAAGGCATTTATTATACCAATGGTAACTATGAAGCTTTTGCAAGACCAAAGAAACCGCAGGGGGTTGACGAAAAAAGTGCATATATAGTAGGAAGTGGTCTTGCTTCTCTGGCAGCAGCCTGCTTTCTGGTAAGAGATGGACAGATGCCGGGAGATCACATCCATATTTTGGAGGCAATGGACATTGCAGGTGGAGCATGTGATGGCATTTATGATGCGACCAGAGGTTATGTAATGCGTGGCGGACGTGAGATGGAAAATCATTTTGAGTGTCTGTGGGATTTATTCCGGAGCATTCCATCCATTGAGACACCGGGAGTCTCCGTTCTGGATGAGTATTACTGGTTAAATAAAGAAGATCCAAACTATTCTCTCTGCCGTGCAACGGAAAAACAGGGAAAAGATGCGCACACTGATGGAAAATTTAACTTAAGTCAGAAAGGCTGCATGGAGATCATGAAACTTTTCATGACAAAAGACGAGGATCTTTACGATAAGACGATCGAGGATGTATTTGATGATGAGGTGTTTGACTCCACATTCTGGCTGTATTGGAGAACCATGTTTGCATTTGAAAACTGGCACAGTGCATTGGAAATGAAACTTTATTTCCAGCGTTTTATTCATCATATCGCCGGACTGCCGGATTTCTCAGCACTGAAATTCACAAAATACAATCAGTATGAATCACTGATCCTTCCGATGCAGAAATATCTGGAGGAAGCAGGTGTTGATTTCCAGTTTAATACAGAAGTGACCAATGTTATTTTTGAGATCAAAGATGGAAAGAAAGTGGCAAAAACAATCGAGTGTAAGGTAAAAGGTGTGGAAGAGGGCATCACATTAACGGAAAACGATCTCGTATTTGTCACAAACGGAAGCTGTACCGAGGGAACGATTTACGGAGACCAGAATCATGCGCCAAACGGCGATGCCGAGGTTCGTACAAGCGGCTGCTGGAATTTATGGAAAAATATTGCAAAACAGGATCCGTCATTCGGACACCCGGAGAAATTCTGCTCTGATATTGCAAAAACAAACTGGGAATCTGCAACCGTCACAACATTAGATGATAAGATCATTCCTTATATTATGGATATCTGTAAGAGAGATCCGAGAACCGGAAAAGTTGTGACAGGTGGTATCGTGAGCTGCCAGGATTCCAGCTGGCTGTTAAGCTGGACGATCAACCGTCAGGGACAGTTCAAAGAGCAGGATAAAAATCAGGTCTGCGTATGGGTTTATGGATTATTTACCGATGTACCGGGCGATTATATTAAGAAACCAATGAAAGAATGTACCGGAAAAGAGATCACAGAAGAGTGGCTTTATCATCTGGGCGTTCCGACAGAAAAAATCGGAGAGCTGGCAGAACACAGTGCCATCTGTGTTCCAACCATGATGCCATATATCACAGCATTCTTTATGCCAAGAACCAAAGGGGACAGACCGGATGTCATCCCGGACGGCTGCGTGAACTTTGCATTCTTAGGACAGTTTGCAGAGACTCCGAGAGATACCGTATTCACAACAGAGTATTCTGTGAGAACAGCAATGGAAGCTGTTTATGGATTGCTTGGTGTAGACCGTGGTGTGCCTGAAGTCTGGGGAAGTGTTTATGATATCCGCGAACTCTTAGACAGCAGTGTAAAACTCATGGACGGAAAGTCTCCGCTTGAAATCTCATTGCCGGGACCGTTAAACGCATTGAAGAAACCATTGCTTCGTGTGGTAAAAGGAACTGTCATTGAAAAAGTACTGCGCGATCATAATGTGATTAAAGAAGGTATGATCTGATTTTTCAATCTGAAAAACAGACAAAAAAGAAATGTAATTTTTTGTCAAAAAAGATGTTGACAAATGAAATGTGGTTTGTTATTATTAACGAGCTGTCGCAAGTAAGTGATAACAAACCACTTCAAAACGAAGCAAAACAAAATAAAAAAGTTGTTGACAGGCGCAGATGATTATGATAATATATCAGAGTTGCTGAAAACAACAGAGAACATTGATAACTGAACAGTGAATAACCTTGAAAGATTCTAAAGCGAACAAGTTCGCTCAGAAGAAATCAAAGATTTCTTCCGGGTTACAAAAAAGATTTAGTTCGCGAGTA
>OCAA01000828.1_pt1 | contig 21226 bp, 18 predicted proteins | sample 1538241 | NCBI WGS metagenome assembly OCAA01 (sample SAMEA2580241, study PRJEB22360) | human gut metagenome | biome: human gut; feature: human-associated habitat; material: faeces | place: Denmark | collected 2008/2010
CTCTGCGACAGGAGCGCATCGTACTAAAGTACGAGCGTGCCGCGTTTCTTATACCATGCCAAGGGCTACGGGGATTTGATAGCATTTCTTTACTAACTTTCCATTTACATTAATGGAACGTAAAGGAATCTCCATCTTCGATAATACAGATCATGGTCTTGCCGGTATTGAGGATGATCTCGTCCCCGTTGTCATCGTAATATCTGGTGGCACTGTAATCGGAAGTCTTCTCCCAATTCACATGTATTCCTCTGCCATTGGTGAAGAACCAGCCGTCCCGGGTGATGTCATGACACTGAAAAGCCAGATACCCCTCGCCCAGTTCCTCGTGAAACGTATTCTGTACCAGAATATTTTTGAAAGTCAGCTGCTCTCCGGTGGCGGCATCTATATGAGGGCCGTCTGTGCTTCCGGACAGATGCTGGGAACGGTAATAGAGGCCGTCATCCTCGTTAAATTCAAAATAACACCTTGTCAGCGGATAACACCCGGACATATCGATATAGGTGGCATCCTTTGCTTTGGCACCGTACTGCCCAAGGGTGTTCGGTTCCGCCTTGGTGGCAAACCGGAAGTGATTCTCATCGCTGAGTCCGCGGTATCCCAGGCTGTACCCCTTTTTCTCGATTACCTTTTGCAGCCCTTCACCGGAAGCATAAGCATTGTGGGGCTTGTTGCGGTCGGTAGTACGGAAAAAGGCAGCCTCATCACTGCCGGAGGTACCGTCTACATCCTGAGTATCCGGCTGCGCCAGCAGCTCATTGATGAAAAACGGACCGCCGAAATGTACGATAAAAGCATCCCATTCGAATGCCCAGTAAGCATAATAATCACGAAGACTGCGTATATTGCCGATCTTGTCCAGATTCTGCCAGTCTTCGTAGATTGCCATCATCCGGGTCATACGGTTCTCTACATTCGCCTCATAAATAATAGAAGCATCGGACAGACTGTATTGTGGGATCGCAGAGGCCTCATTAGGAATCATTACGGCAATGGGGCGTGTGGCAGCCACATCGGCATCCACACATTCGTTCGTAAGACGGCTGCGAACCATGCCCTCAGCGGGAGGAGTGGAATCATCCTCTACAACGATCGTTACGGGATCCGGAAGCTTTTCCCCGGAAGAAACCGTGGAGGAATCCGGGCTGTTATCCGGGAGGATCGGACGGACCGGGGGATTGGAGTTACCCGTCTGTCCACATCCGGTAAGCATCATGGAGACAGTCAGCAGAAGAGGCACCGCAGTCTGCAGAAACTGCCGTCGAAATTTATATTTACACATATAATCACACCTCGATCGGTTATCAGAGTAAGAAGCTGTAAATGACCACGCCGCATAAAATGCCTAACAGCGCACCCATCAACACCTGCAGGGGAGTATGTCCAACGAATTCCTTTAATTTATCATGGGCGGAAATCTCACTGCGGCCCATATCTTCGAAGACCTTCAGCATTTCGTTCAATACCTGTGCCTGAATACCGGTCTCTCTGCGTACTCCCATAGCATCATACATTACAATGATCGCCAGGATCAGGGAAATGGCAAATTCAAAGCTTCCCGCACCGTATTCGTAGCAGACCGCTGTTACCAGGGCACATACGGTAGCAGAGTGAGAACTGGGCATACCGCCGCTGCCGACCAGACGCTCCGCAACGAATTTCTTGGAGACGATCAAATGGATCAGCGTCTTCAGAACCTGTGCCACCAGCCAGCCGAAGGCTGCAGTCAGGAAAATGGTATTGCTGAAAAACTGTTCAAAAAAAGTCATAAATAACCTCGTTTCCTATATGCTGTAGTTTGCAAAACAGACATATATAAATCCAGTATAATCCAAAAAGCGGAAAAAGTACAGTGTTGACCTTGAAATGATGCATCGAAGGATAGTATAATATAGTTGTTACCTGTCGCACAGTGGCGCAGATAAGCCTGAAAAAGCGACAGGAAAACATAAGGAGATTACAAAATGAGCTTATTGAGCGTGATCGTTCCCTGCTATAATGAAGAAGAAAGCGTTGCCCTGTTTTATCAGGAATTGACGAAAAATGATCCCTTTTTCAAGGAAAAGGAAATAGAACTGGAGCTTCTCTATATTGATGATGGTTCCAAAGACGGCACTGTGAGAGAAGTGAAAAAGCTGATCGAACAGGATTCCCGTGTGCATATTGTCTCTTTCTCCAGAAATTTCGGAAAGGAAGCGGCGATGTTTGCCGGACTGGAAAAGTCGAAGGGCGATTACGTGGTTATGATGGATGTGGATCTGCAGGATCCGCCTTCCTTGCTGCCGGAGATGTTTGAATGGATCTGGCAGGGGTATGATTCTGTAGCGACCCGCCGCGTGACCCGCAAGGGCGAACCGCCGATCCGCAGCTTTTTTGCCAGAAGCTTTTATCGTCTGATGAAGAAGATATCCCAGACGGAAATAATGGACGGAGCGAGAGATTACCGCCTGATGACCAGACAGATGGTGGATGCTATTCTGTCCATGAGGGAATATAATCGTTTTACCAAGGGAATCTTCGGCTGGGTCGGTTTTAAGACCAAATGGCTGGAATATGAGAATGTAGAGCGTGCCAAGGGCGAGACCAAGTGGAATTTCTGGAAGCTTCTGGTATATTCCCTTGACGGTATCACCGCATTTTCCACGGCACCGCTTCTGATCGCTTCCTTTGTGGGTGTGCTGTTCTGTATCATCGCTTTTTTGATGATCATATTTATCATCGTGCGGAAGCTGATCTTCGGAGATCCGGTGTCCGGCTGGCCTTCTCTGGTGTGCATCATCCTGATGACCAGCGGCGTACAGTTTTTCTGTACGGGTATTCTGGGGCAGTATCTGGCAAAGGCATACATGGAAGTAAAACGCCGTCCGATTTACCTGGTAAAAGAGGAAATTTAAGAAAAACCGCATAAATATCCGTTTTTTATGTACGTAAAAATGTTACAAAATAGGGGTAAAATGTAACATTTTTAGTTTCTTAACTATATTTTAACGGAAAAATGTCTTTTCAAATATCGACAGCTATGATATGATTTCTCTATCAGTCACTGCAGAGGAGCAATACTCGACAAGTAAAAAGGGGGACTTGTTTTGGATATTGTTGCAGTAAAAGATTCAGAGTTAGAGAGATATGTAACCAAAATCATGTTGGAGATAGGGGTGCCGGCGCATTTGAAGGGTTATCACTATTTGCGTGATGCAATCATTTTGTCAGGGAAAGACATGGAGGTAGTAAGCAGCGTTACCAAGCTGTTATATCCCACCATCGCGAAACATTTCAAGACCACAGATCAGAAAGTGGAACGCGCGATCAGGAACGCCATTGAAGTGTCCTGGTCCAGAGGAAATGTGGAGACATTCGAAAAGATTTTTGGCTATTCTGTAGCCTCCGGAAGGACAAGACCTACGAACAGCGAGTACATCGCACGTATCGCCGACAACATCCGACTGGATTATAAGGCTATGTAACATATTAATTTTAATTATTTGGAACAGGGAGAGTTTGTTAATTAAGCAGATGCAGTATTCTCCTCTGCAGACTGAGAAAGACCGCGTATCGGAATGGGGAAGTTTCCGGTACGCGGTTTTTTGTTGTATGGAAATGCTGTTATATTTGTCAAGTCCATATAAATATGGTAAGATGTACAAAAGCCCGTGTAAGAAAAAGGCGGGTATGGGAGATGAAATGACTTTTCGGACATCGGATATTTTGATCGGGGGGAGCCTGATCATTATCGGGCTGACAGAGATCGCCCATTTGGCAGGCTGCCTGTTAGGGTGGTCTTTTTTGACTGTAACGGATCTGCTGCTGGCAGAGGTGGGAATCGTTCTGCTGGCGGCGATATTATTGTCTGTAATATCCAGACAGACACGAAAACGGGCCACAGCCGGTAAAAATGATCCGGTTGCGGATCAAAACAGCGGGACAGACACGGCAAAGGAAAAAAGCACACAGATTCTCACAGGCATCCTGGCATTTCTGATCCTGCTGCAGATCCTGCGGATACTGACGGGAAACCGCATGTGGCTGACCGGAGATATGACGGTGGAGACCGTGAACACATTTCTCAGGGAAAATGCTGTTTATACCGTGAATCCTCTCACGGGGACGGCATATTCGATGGGGATGTCCTTACGGTTGAAAATATTGTGCCTGCCCACTCTGTACGGGGCCATCAGCCGTTTTACGGGTATGGCACCCGTAGACGTGGTGTATCGACTGATCCCCTGCATTACGCTGCTGTTGTCTTATGTAGCTTACGGAAGCCTGGGGAAAGCACTTTTTCCGGAAAATTCTGTGAAAAGACGGACGTTTTTGCTGATCGTGGGAATACTGTTCAGTACAGGAGCCTATATGCCCGGAGTGGATGGATTTGATGTGTTTTACGGAGGATTCCGCGGTGTGACGATCCGGGCGGCGGTGTTGCTTCCGTATCTGCTGTCCTGTCTGATGGACAGAAAATATACGGGCGTGATCCTTTGTATCCTGGCGGAGGCCTGCATAGTCTGGACCCTGTATGGCGCGGGAGTCTGCCTGCTTGTTACTGTGGCATGGCTGATACTTGGAGCGTTGGTTTCCCAGTTCCGGAAACGATGGGAAAAACGGAAAATGACTGATGCACATGGCAGGTCAGGAGAGGAGGCTACAGAATGATGACACTTCTGCAGTCCGCCCTGACAGGCTGGACCGACTATACACAACATGGAAAATTTGCGGCACTTTTGCTGCTGGCGATCCTGTATCTGGGATTTGCCCTCTATGGTTCCGGAAAGGAAGCCAATGCATCCGGGGCGGAAAAAGCACGGAAACGGCTGTATCTTTACGGGGCACTGGTGACATTTGGCTGTATCTGTCCCGTAACGGCACTGATCCTGTTAAAATACCAGACCGCCTTTTACTCTTATGTATGGATCTGGGCGGCGGTACCCCAGACAGCATTGATCGCATGGGCAGCAACGGACTTTCTGTGTAACTTATTAAAAGAGAAAAGCCTGCGAAACGGGATGGCTGCGCTGATCCTGCTGGGCATCCTGTTCCTGGGTGGAAACCCGGTGTCGGAATGGACCGTGGCACAGACAACGCAGATACCGGCACTGACGGGAATGCCCGGACAGCAACAGGGAACTCCCGCCAGGGAAATTCTGGAGCAGCTTTCTGTATACAATGCGGAAAAAGGAAACTCACGGGAATACAGTCTGTGGGCGCCGAAGGAGATCATGGAGGCTGCCAGAGCCTACAGCGCTGAGATCCACCCGGTATACGGCAGAAGCATCTGGGATGCATCGTTGGGCAGCTACTCCTATGATACCTATGAGACCTGGCAGGAAGATATGTATCTGTGGATGAACCATCTGGAGACTACCGGGGAGACGGAATATCTGCGGACAGATGAAAATACCACGACAGAAGCCGGTGGCAGGAAAATAGATTTTGCTGCGTGCCTTGACAGCGCCGGGAAGGCCGGTATAGACTACATTTTATTGCCGGAGGACTTGTCGGAGGATGTACAGAAGGAATTGCAAGAGGCTGCGGACGGCAGATTGCGGTCCTTTGGCGGATATTTCCTGATCGTGATGTAAGTAAGCATCTTGCGGAAAGATAGGGAAAACTATAACGATTTGTAAGAATTAGGAACAGGAAAGCAAAATGGAACAGGAACTGATCAGTATTGTGGTGCCGGTGTACCGGGCAGAACGTTATATAGAAGAAACGATGGACTGCGTCCGGGCACAGACGTATCCACACTGGGAACTGCTGCTGGTGGAGGATTGCGGCCCGGACCGCAGCAGGGAGATCATAGAACAATATATTCAGAGAACCGGAGATACGAGAATCCGTCTGCTGACTCACTCTACGAATCTGGGGGCGGCGAGAGCACGTAATCTGGGAGTCAACGAAGCAAAAGGCCGGTATCTGGCCTATCTGGATGCAGATGACCTGTGGACACCGGACAAGCTGGAAAAAGAGCTGGCTTTTCTGAAAGAGAAACAGGCAGCCTTTGTGTTTACCGGCTATGAATTCGCCGATGAGAATGGCAAGGGCACCGGAAAGCTTGTCCGTGTGCCGGCCACGATTACTTATAAAGAAGCTTTGAAAAATACCACAATCTTTACCAGTACCGTGATGTTCGATATGGAACAGCTGTCGAAAGAACAACTGCAGATGCCCCAGATCAAGAGTGAGGACACTGCCCTGTGGTGGAGAATACTGCGGGAGGGTTATGTAGCTTGTGGTTTGGACCAAAATTTGGTAAAATATCGGAGAGCAGGGAAATCCCTGTCATCGAATAAGCTGGAAGCTTTGCGGAGGATCTGGAATCTGTACCGTAAGGCGGAAGGCATGTCAGTGCCGAACAGTGCCTGGCATTTCTGCTTCTGGGCGGTACGCGCCGTAAAACGCAGAGTATAGGAGGAGTTTGTTTTGAATACAAACGGTAATTATTATGAAAACCGACTGCGGAAAAGGGAATCCTTTAAGCGTCTGATCAATATAGGGTTGTCGATGATCTGTCTGTTGCTGGAGATCAGCCTGTTTGCCTACATGTGGCAGTTCCATTTCCAGTTCCAGCTGGTAGATCCCCTGCAGAAGATCTGGTATCGTGGCTTTCTGCTGGAAAACGGTATCTACAGTGCAATCCTGATATTTTTCTCCGTGACCTACGGCGGCATGCGTCTGGGATACATGAAAAACACGGAGATTATTTTCTCCCAGGTGTTTGCAACCCTGATGGCGGATGTGCTGATCTATGCGGAACTGTGTATGATGGCCCGTAGCATTTTTCCGGCGGATATGTTCCTGTTGATGGTATTTTTACAGATCATAGCGGTGATCATCTATGCCAATATTGCCAACAAGATCTATCGTACAGCATTCCCGCCCAGAGAGCTTCTGCTGATCCACGGCGATCGTCCCATCGAAGACATTGTCAACAAATTTGAAAGCCGTAAGGACAAATATAAGATCACAAAATGCGAGCACATCAAAAAGGGTACAACAGAGCTGTGTCGTGAGATTCTGGATAATTACCGGAACGGTGAGATCAATGCGGTAGTAATCTGGGATATTAATGAAAAGGATCGTAATATTATTCTAAAATTCTGCTATGCACATTCCATCCGTGTCTACGTCATGCCTAAAATATCAGATGTTATTTTAGTTGGCTCCGAGGAACTGCATGTATTTGACACGCCGATCCTGCTGACCAGAGAGTACTCCCTGAGCATGGAGCAGCGGTTCATCAAGCGATCTATCGATGTGATCTGCTCGTTGATCCTGTTGGTAGTGACTTCACCGCTGATGCTTCTGACAGCGCTTGCCATCAAGCTTTATGACGGCGGTCCTGTGCTGTACAAGCAGGTGCGCTGTACCATCGGACAGAGAGAATTCTATATTATGAAGTTCCGCAGTATGCGCACTGATGCCGAGAAGGACGGCGTGGCACGTCTGGCACAGAAGGGGGACAAGCGTATCACTCCCGTGGGTAAGGTGATCCGCAAATGCCGACTGGATGAACTGCCCCAACTGATCAATATTCTGAGGGGAGATATGTCTTTCATCGGCCCCAGACCGGAGCGCCCGGAGATTATTGCACAGTACATGGAAGTCATGCCGGAGTTCGCATTCCGTATGAAGGTGAAAGCGGGACTGGCCGGTTTCGCACAGGTATACGGAAAGTACAATACTTCTCCGTATGATAAATTAAAACTGGATTTAACATATATCGAGAATTATTCTGTGTGGCTGGATCTTAAATTGATGCTTCTGACACTGAAGGTATTGTTCTGGCCGGACAGTACCGAGGGTGTGGAGAGCGAACAGGTAACAGCTTTCAAGGCAACCTACGATGGTCGTGCCGAGAAGGATGACGACTGAGAAGGCAGGAGGTAGACGCATGGAAGTAAGCTACGGAAAAGAGCCCTTCGACCTGAGACTTATGTGTCTGCGGCTATGCCGCAATCTGTGGAAAATACTGGCTGTGACAGTAGTGGGAACATTACTGTTCGGCGGCGGTTATTATGTAAAAAATGTGGTGCTGCAGCCCGATCCCGGGTATGCGGCTTCTTCCACTTATAAGGTAGAATATAAAGAAAACCCCAATGCGGCGGGTGCGTACTACATTAACGAGGCTACATGGAACACCATGATCCATACGGGAGAATTCCTGGATGGTGTGGAGAAGCATCTGCAGGAGGCTGTGGAACGGGGAGACAATGGAGCTTCGGAAGCACTGTCTCTGGGCAGAGACCAGTGGATCGCAGATCTCTCGGCAACACTTCCCTCGGATTTCAGTGTTCCGGTGACGCGGGCGGCAACTCAGGATCCGGAGATGAGTATTGCTCTGGCCCATGCAGTAGAAGATACCATGTGTGACGAATTCGCAGAGAGTATCGTGGAGATTGACCGGATCAAAGTGCTGGATCACGGAGATTTTGCAGAAGTCGTGGTACCGGATGTGCGCCCGGTGCGGGCAGTCATTCTGGCGGCGGTATTGTCTCTGTTTTTTGCAGTAGTGCTCTTTTTGCTGGTGGAGATCTCGCAGGACAGCATCTGGCTGCCGGCAACCCTTCGCAGACGCTACGGACTGAACAGTCTGGGAACGGTGCGCAGTGTGGGATTTGCGGAAAATCTGATGTATACGCTGGAGAAAGTGTACGATAAAAAGCAGGCAAAGGAGTCCGAAAATGCGGAAATCTGCCGTGTGGCAGTATGTGTGGCACTGCCGGAAGCGGATCCGAAGGAAGTCGTGGAGGATTTGCAGAAACTGGCTAAGACAGATAAGACCCGGAAGGGAATACCGGTGGAATATGTAGCGGTTCCCAGTCCGTTGTTATGCCCGGAGAGTGGAGAGACACTTCGTAAGGCAGATGCATTTCTGCTGGCGGTGCCGGCCGGAGAACGGGTGGGAAAGAGACTGGAAGCGGTATTAGAGTATCTGCATACCCAGGACTGCTCTGTGAACGGAGCCTTCCTGTGGAATGCGGATGAACAGCTGATTCGCAGCTATTATTTTCTGCCGGGAGCCATACAGACACAGAATACAGAACACGGAGGAGAGCAGGCATGAAGGTAGAAGTTCTGGCATCGGTAATGAATGCTTCTCTTCCGGAGACCGTACAACATATGAACCTGCAATCGGACGCGGTGATCATCAATCAGTGCGACCGGCTGGGGCAGGAGGAAATGCAGATATCTCCGGGGAACGGAAGAATCCGTTTCTGCAGTTTTCCCGACCGTGGCATCGGCAGAAGCCGCAATGAGGCCATTCTTCGGGCGGAAGGGGACATCTGCCTTTTTTCGGATGCGGATATTGTGTATGAAGATGGTTATGAGGCGGCTGTTCTTGCGGAGTTTGAACGGAATCCCCGGGCCGATATGATCATTTTCAATATCGAGGTGGAGGAAGAACGCCGCACCTACCATATTACGGAACGGAAACCGGTACGCTGGTATAATTGCGGGCGGTATGGAGCAGTCAGCTTTGCTGTACGCAGAGAAAGCCTGCTGCAATCTGGTATTACGTTCTCCCTGCTGTTTGGCGGTGGAGCAAAATACAGCAATGGAGAAGACAGCCTGTTTTTAACGGAGTTTATTAAAAAAGGCTACCGGGTATATACTGCACCGGTGACCATCGGCAGAGAGGAAGCCGGGGAATCCACCTGGTTTCATGGCTATAATGAAAAATTTTTCCATGACAGAGGAGTATTGTATCATTATCTGTATGGATGGTTGGAATGGCCGCTGGCGCTGAGGTTTTTATATGCGCATAAGGGCATGTTGTGCACAGAGGTAAGCCTGCAGCAGGCCAGACAGTGGATGCGTGACGGCATCCGGGAGGCAGGAGGACGATAGCCTGCTTTTTGGAAAAAAGGCCATAAAGAAAGGAGGTTCCACATGGAGAAGAGCGCACTGGTGTATATCATATTGACAGCTGTTACCGTAGCATTCGGTTTTCTGGTAAAAAATCGTGACTATACGACAGAATATCTGTCCGGCAGACGCTCCTTTCGTGGAAATACCTCCGGGGATCTGATGGCGGCCGGGCCGGACAGACAGCAGGCGTGCAATGCTGTGGCGGAATTCGCCATCTTCTGTCTCCTGGCCGGGGTTTCTGCCTGCCGCATTGCTGTGGGCGGTGATTACTGGGTCTACTGGCTGAAATTTCAGCTGATCGATCAAGGAAGGCATGTCTCCTACGAAACCGGTTTTGTGTATCTGGTGAAATTTTTCCATCTGATTTTCGGAGAGGGATCTTATCTTCCGATCTTTGGCTTCTTTTCCCTGATTACGGTCTTCTTTTTCCTGAAGGCACTGCATGATCAGGCGGACTGGTATGTATTTTCCCTGTTCCTGTTATTGACACAGGGTTTTTACTTTAATAGTATGAATTCGGTACGTTACTATTTCGCACTGGCACTGGTCATGTATGCGCAGAAATATGTGCTGCGGGGAGAATATGGGAAGTTTCTTCTCTGGGTGCTGATGGGCTGTACGATCCACAAATCGGTACTGTTGGTCATCCCGGCATATATTGTGATAGATCTCTTGTCCCGGATCCGGCTGAAAAAGTGGCACTATGCGGTTGGCGTATTACTGATCTTATCTCTGATCTTCGGACAGGATGTGTACCGGAATATTATCTTCCGGTTCTATCCCTATTACAAGGATTCCATGTTCGACAACGGACAGTTATCCTATGTCAACATCGCCAAATGCCTGGCAGTGCTGATACTGTGCCTGATCTATTGGAAGGACAGCGCTCAGGAAAATCGCAGAAACCGTTATTACTTCTACCTGAATCTGGCGGGACTGGTGCTCTATTCCTGCGGCTCCTTTATCCCGGAAGTATCCCGAGTGGCATATTACCTGATCCAAAGCCAGATTTTCCTGATTCCGGGTGTGCTGAAGGATGCCAAAAAGGGATGGTTCCGAACCCTGTGTATTATTGGCGTTGTTGTAGCATATCTATTGTATTTCGTAATGTTGTTGCGGGGAATGTATGATGTGGAGATACGGCTGCTTCCGTATCTAAACTGGATCTTTAATTAAAAGAGGATTTAATTTATGAAAGTGCTGTGGGTCTGCAATATCATGCTTCCGGTCATAGCCGAAGCATTGCATAAAGAAGCTTCGAATAAAGAGGGCTGGCTGTCCGGTCTGTTGGAGCAGGTAGCCGCGGAGAATTCCAGTGACCTGGAGCTGGCTGTGGCATTCCCGGTGCCGGCAGATACGGAGGTGCCCTGGAGACTGCAGATAGCAATGCCACGGGAAAAAGAAGACCGGGAGCATTTACAGCCAAATACAGATGCTGAAACATATAATATCACATGTTATGGATTCCAGGAAGACACCGTACACCCCGACAGATATCAGCCGTTGCTGGAAGAAGAACTGCATCGGATCACGGAAGACTTTTCACCGGATGTGATCCACTGTTTCGGCACGGAATATCCACACACACTGGCAGTATGCCGGGTGTTTCCCCACAAGGAGAAGATACTGGTGGGAATTCAGGGAATCTGTACGTTGTGTGCGGAGGCATATTTTGCCGATATGCCGGAATCGGAGATCCACAAGACCACTTTCCGGGATCTGGTGAAGAAGGATACCCTGCGCAGCCAGCAGGAAAAATTTGCCCGCAGAGGTGTAATGGAGAGGGAAGCAATAGGACTTGCCGGCAATATCACCGGAAGAACCGCCTGGGACAGGGCAGTGACTACCGCGTGGAATCCCAAGGCACATTATTATACGATGAATGAGACCCTGCGGGCTTCCTTTTATGAAGGACAATGGCAGCCGGAGCACTGTGAACCCTATTCCATTTTCGTCAGTCAGGCGGATTATCCTCTGAAAGGACTGCACTATCTGCTGCAGGCCTTGCCACAGATCCGCGAGAAATATCCCCGGGTACAGGTGTATGTGGCAGGAAATGATCTGACGGCATACCGGACGCCGAAGGAAAAGCTGAAAATATCGGCATATGGCCGTTACCTGCGCAGACTGATCCGGGAAGGACAGCTGGAGGACAGGGTACACTTCCTCGGAAAACTGACCGGAGAAGAAATGAAGGAAAGATTTCTGAAAAGTCATCTGTTCCTGTGTTGTTCCTCTCTGGAAAATTCACCGAATTCCCTGGGAGAGGCCATGCTTCTGGGAGTTCCCTGCATCAGCACGGAGGTAGGGGGAATCCCCAGCCTGTTTGATGGCGGAAGGGACGGCCTGTGGTGCCGGGGACATCAGCTGTCGGAAGTGGCTGAAAATGACAAATATGCGTCAGATGCTTCTGAAAGTAAAAATAACACGCGAAATTATAAAACGACAAAAACAGAAGAATTGGAAAATATTGTAAATTCCATGGCAAATTCTATTATCGAAATGTGGAGTTCTCCGGAGAAAATGCTGGAATACTCAAAAAATGCAAGAGAACATGCAAGAAAAACCCATGATAAAGAGCAGAATTTCGCAAAATTGCAGGAAATCTATGCAAACATAGCAGGGAGGAAGGAATGAAGCTGATATTTGTCTCAAACTATTTTAATCATCATCAGTTGCCCTTCTGTGATGCTCTGTATGAATTGCTGGAGGGAGATTTCTGTTTCCTGCAGACACAGCCCATGGAAGAAGAGCGGGTGAAGATGGGCTGGCAGGCCGAGGAACGTCCCTACGTGCGCTACGCTGCGAAGAATTCGTGTGCACATAAGTCTGGAGGGGAGAAAACACCCGGCTCTGAGTCGAACAGCAACGCCGTCACAGATGCGGAAGATTTTGAGAAACTATTGTTTACCGCGGATGTGGTGATCTTCGGCGGATGCGATGACGAAAGCTATATTCAGGAGAGACTGACTGCCGGAAAACCGATCTTCCGTTATAATGAACGCTTATATAAGGAAGGGCAATGGAAGGCTGTTTCTCCGAGAGGCCTGTTGCAAAAATACAAGGATCACACCAGATACCGTAAGGCACCGGTGTATTTCCTGTGCGCAGGAGCCTATGTGCCTTGCGATTATCACCTGATCCATGCTTACCCCGGCAAAATGCTGCGCTTCGGCTATTTCCCGGAGACCAGGCATTACGAAGCAGGGCAGCCCTTCAATCACAAAGAACCGGGCAGTATTCTGTGGGCGGCCCGGATGATCGACTGGAAGCATCCGGAGCTGGTGGTGAAAACAGCATCTTATTTAAAAGAACATCTGGAAGAAAATACGTTTCATATTACCATGATCGGCGGAGGGGAACTGGAGGAAGAGACGCATCGCCTGGCAGAGGAACTCGGAGTGACCGACGTGATCACCTTTCCCGGTTTTCAAGGCCCGGAAGAAGTCCGGGCGGCCATGGAAAAGTCAGAAATCTATCTGGTCACCAGTGATCGCAAAGAGGGCTGGGGCGCTGTGGTAAATGAGGCAATGAACAGTGGCTGCGCGGTGGTGGCAGACCATATGATCGGCGCAGCTCCCTGGCTGATCCGTCAGGGAGAAAACGGCAGGATGTACCGGGACGGTGAGGAACAGGAATTATTTCGGACCGTGGAACGGCTTCTCAGGGATCCCGGAGAGTGCCGAAGACTGGGAGAAAACGCACAGCAGACCATTGTCGGGGAATGGAATGCCCGGACGGCTGCGGAAAGATTGATCGAACTGTGCCGGAAAATGAAGTTCTTGCCAGAAATGTCAGAAGAACAGGAAATGCCGGATGCCGGCCAGGATGTGATGCTGAACATCACAACACCTGCCCCGGTGATTCCACAATTATGGAATGACGGCCCCTGCTCTCCGGCCCCTGTAATCCCGGAGCGGTCTATGTATAGGAGAATAAACAGTGAACAGTAGTGTAACCAAGCAACCGCTGATCAGCGTGATCGTGCCGGTGTACAATATCATACCGTATCTGCCCCGCTGCGTGGAAAGCCTGCGGACACAGACTTACGAAAATCTGGAGATCCTGCTGATCGATGACGGTTCCACGGATGAGACACCGGCATTATGTGACCGGCTGGCAACGGAGGATGAGAGAATCCACGTCTTCCATAAAAAGAACGGCGGGCCTTCTTCCGCCCGGAATTTCGGATTACAGCAGGCCGGGGGAGAATATGTGGGCTTTGTGGACAGCGATGACTACGTGGATGCGGATATGTATGAGCGGCTGTACGGGGCAATCGAAAAGACCGGAATGCCCGTAGCGCAGGTCGGCAGGGATGAAATCGACAAAGACGGCAATATTTTACCGAACATCTGCGAGCCGGTGGCAACGGAACAGGTGATCCCGGCAGAAGGTTTTCTGAAGGAACTTCTGATGCACCGCGGAGACTGCTCCTTCTGTACCAAGCTTTTGCGGAAGGACCTGTTTACCATAGAACAATTTCCGGTGGGGGCACTGAATGAAGATTTTCATTTATTAGTAAAAATGCTGACCCGGGAGGAAAGTGCAGTTCCGGGGATTGCATGCATTCCCGGACAGGCGTATCATGTATTTTATCGTCCGGACAGCAATACCAGAGACAAGAACCGGTTCTCCAGAGTATTCGCCGACAATATCGACAATGCGGACATGGTGCTTGCACTGGTGGATAAAAAATATCCGGAGCTGTCGGAAATTGCATTCCGGTTCGGGATCTTCCAGCGGCTGGATTATCTGCTGCACATCCCTATCGCCCAGATGACCGGGGACAACGCATTCTACCGCAGGGTGGTGCGTGACTTGCGTCACGGCTGGTGGAGAGCCATGAAAAATCCCTGGCTTACCAAAAAGAACAAGTGTTATCATACACTGTTTGCCATTGCACCGAAGGGAATCCGGGTACTGCATAAGAAACTGAAGCACATAGAGTGATGCCCGACGTAGAGGCAGGATAGAACGGGCAACACAGCAACCATAAAATAAAATAAGGAATGAGTCACGTTACATGAAGAGAAAATTGGCATTTCTGGGAGCAATTCTCCTGGCGGCATTTATATTCACCTACGAGGGCAATACCTATCAGACGCATGCATTGGATGAAGAAGATCAGGCATGGATCGAAGAAGCACGAGGGGCTTTGCAGAATATCGTAGAAGACCGGGAGGTCATGGCACTGGTCTATCTGTGCGATGATCTGACGATCCGTGCGGAAGCGGCGGAAGACAGCACAAAAGTGGTCACCGTGCCCAGTGGACAGATGGTGGAGATCCGGGATGTGACGGTGGATGAAGACTATCAGGTCTGGGAAAAAGTATCCGCCGAGGTAAAGGGCAAGGTCTACGAGGGATATATCCCCCGGGATTATCTGGCATGCTCGGATGAACGTTTTCTGGAATGGGAAGAACTGTACGGCATGAATCCCGGAGCGGCGGTTATGCTGGCAGAGGAAAATGCCACCGGTGTCTATGTGGACATCGAGCAGTTCCCGGAGAGCTACCGGCCGGCATTGCAGGCTTTGAAACAGAAACATCCCAACTGGACCTTTGTACGACAGAATACCGGACTGGATTTCCAGACCGCAGTCAACAACGAACTGCAGGGTGGAAAAAGTCTGGTCTATAAGAGTTACGGGGATTATTGCAAGGAAGGACAGCACAGCCCCAACTGGTATTTCGCTTCGGAAGATGTACTGAAATTATACATGGACCCCAGAAATTCCCTGCAGGAGAATGCTATTTTCCAGTTTGAACAGCTGACCTACAACGCAAGCTATCATACGGAAGAAGCGGTAAAGAATTTCCTCGAGGGAACCTTCATGAACAGCAGTCAGAACGCACCGGAGACCTCAATGAAATTCTACCATATTTTCTGGTCCATCGGTGCGGAGGAGAACCGGCAGGTCAGCCCGTTCCATCTGGCAGCCAGAGTACTGCAGGAGCAGGGAGAGGGGACATCCCCGCTGATCTCCGGCACCTATCCCGGTTATGAACATTATTACAATTATTTCAATGTGGGAGCTTCCGGCAGTACCAATGAAGAAGTGATCCGCAATGGACTGAATTATGCCAAAGATCATGACTGGCATGGAGCCTACTACTCGATCCTTGGAGGAGCGGAAGTAATCTCCGCAAGCTACATACGTAAGGGCCAGGATACCCTGTATTTACAGAAATTCAATGTATCCCCCACTGCCAGCAATCCGGTATATACCCATCAGTATATGCAGAACATCTCAGCACCCACCAGCGAGGCACTGAGCATGAAGAAACTGTATGAAAGTGCGGGAGCGCTGGAGAATACCTTTGTCTTCAAGATTCCGGTCTATGAAAATATGCCGGCCAGCCCCTGCCCGATGCCGACTTCCTCTACCAATGTGGTATTGCAGGTACCGTCGGGTTACGATGCTTCCACGATCTACGTGGACGGTATTGCCTATACACCACAGGTGCGGAATAACCGCCGTATCGTCAAACTGCCGAACGGAAATGCCCAGTCGGCGGTCGTGTACCGGTATAATGAGAACGGAGCGCCTATCGGCATGTATGTCTGGACCCTGGAATATCGTAACAATGCCTATGTGGCCACAGAACAGCCGGGACTTACGGATCTGCTGACCTATCACGGATTTTCCATCCGGATTACCGGAAAAGCGGGAATCCGCTTTAAGACCGGTATCAGTACGGACCTCAGAGCACAACTGCTGGGAAATGGTGTGAACGGCTATCATCTGAAGGAATACGGAACACTGGTCATGAACAATGCCAACCGGACAAGCTATCCCATGATCAAAGGCGGCGAAAAAGTCATCAGCGGACTGGCTTACGGTACGAATGCCAACGGCACCCATCAGGATAGTATTTATGAGACCGTGAGTGGCAGATACCGGTTCACTTCCGTACTGGTCGGCCTTCCGGCAAACCAGTATAAGGTGGAATATGCATTCCGCGGATACATCATCCTGAACAAGGATGGCAAGGACATTACCATTTACGGTCCGGTGCAGGCCCGCAGCATCTATGCTCTGGCACAACAGGTACTGAATATGGGAACCTATGCACAGGGATCGGAGGCGGATACTTTCCTGCGAAAACTGATCAGTGATGCACAATAGTTAAGAATGAAAAACAGATAGGACAAAAAGATGAAAAGAAAAGCAACAAGATTTCTGGCACTGGCCATGAGCACTGTTCTGGTAACATCCCTGACGGCCTGCGGAGATGGCAGTGATGAAAATGCGAAGGATGCCGTTACTCCCGTAGAGGCACAGCCGATGCTCTCAGAGCTGGAGCTGGAGATTCTCAATCTGGAGACAAAATATAATAAAGGAGAGTTTACCCAGGAGGATTATCTGACATTGGCCGATGCCTACAACAGAGCGGGATACATCCGCAAACAGCGGGATATGCTGGAACAGGATTACCGGCTCTATGCGGATGAGGAAGCATTTGCTGCTCTACAGGAGCTCAGCGTGAATCTGGAGGAAGAGACAGAGGGGATCCGCAGCCGTGCACAGGAAATGCAAAATGATCTGGAGCTGACCGAGTATCTGAGTGAGAGCGTGAATCTCATCGACAGCGAGGACTGGTTCACCACCATGATGCCCAAACTGAAAGAAGGACAGCGAAACTACTATCTGGAAAGAGACAGTCAGCCTCTGCTCTATGTACAGACCGGCTATACGGAAGAGGGACAATGCTTCTCCAGGGTGTGGTATACCGGAAGTGACACGAAACGTTTTCTGAGCCAGGAGGGTGCAACGATCCGGCTGGTAACAGTGACAGCGGCCGGTGCGGACGAGAACATCGCGGATCCGGCAGAAACTGAGAATCCCGATGCCACACAGGAAACGGGAACCACAGAAGCCAGAGCCCGGGAAAATACAACGACAGAGATTTCGGATACAACAGCGCCTCTGGCAGATACACCGGAAACCATGAAGGACTGGAACGGTACCTTCGAAGCCTGGAGCGTGGACAGCGCTACCGGAAGCATTACCCATGAACAGGGAACCATGCAGGGCGGTGTGCTCGCCGGAGACTATACCTGCGATGTCCATACCGGAGAAGGTGCGTTGGATGTCTATTCCCTCTGGAGCAACCGGGAGGGTATGGAATATATCACTTACACGGGAAGTTTTGATTCCGAAGGAAAGATCCTGACAGAGCAGCCTTCCGAAGAAATCAAGAAAAAACTGCTGGAGGGAACAGATTATTCGGATCTGATCCTCTATGCCTATGATGCTACCGGTGAGAACTGCCTGTGGCAGGGAATCGGCGGGGATATTACCGCAGAGGAGTATCGTTTTGGCGGGGAAATGATCGGACTGGAGACCCGTCCGGAATACACGTCCTATGAGGTGACAGAGGATATGACAGCAGAGGACAATGCAAATACAGCAGAGGGAACCGGTGCCGCCACGGACGGCGGAGAGAACGGCAACGCAGCGGACAACACCACGGGTGCCATAGACAGTGATACCCCGCAGATCCGTATTTTTGACGGAGAAGTACAATGGTTTGACGGAAAATACTGGGTCAGTGCCGGTGCGGTCAGAGAAATGGCAAAACAGGATCCTTTTGCGGCTTATGAAGAAAACCATGATACCACTGCATCCGGAAGCGTCACGGGAAGCATTACCGGCAAAATCACCGGCAGTGCAGATGGCAACAGTACAGCCGGTAACGATGGGCAGACGATCACCGGCAGCGGAACCGTGTCGGGAGACAAGACCGGTGGAAGTATTCAGAAACCTGCAGCCACCCAGAATCCCGGTACCACGCCAAAGCCCACGACCAAACCTGCTGCGACAAAGCCTGCAGTCACTCCGACCCCTGCGCCCACACCGGCTCCGACCCCGGAACCTGTGCAGGATAATGACGATGATGATGACGATGACGACGATGATGATGACAGCGGTAGCAGTGATTCCGGCAGCAACGATAGCGGAAGCAGTGACAGCGGCAGTTCCGGTGGAGACAGCGGCGGAAGTGATGTAGATATGGACTGGACACCGGATCTATTGTAAGAAAGGATATTTTATACCAATGAAACTGACAGAACGAAAGAAAATGATATTGATCCACATCGCGTGGATCCTGGCACTGGCGGTGATCCTGTGGCCGCTGTTTACGATCGCAAAATACGATTATCCCTCTGCGGATGACTGGTCTTTCGGAAAATATATGTACCGGGCAATGCAGGCCGGAGAAGGAATCGCCGGTGTATTTCATGCGATATACCAGACATTGGCACAAAATGTGTGGGAAGCCAGATTTTCCATACTGATTCTGTCGGCTTTGCAGCCTGCGGCATTTGGAGAACATTTTTACCGGATCACCCCCTATCTGATGATCGGTTCCGTGATCCTGTCCCAGTTCCTGCTGCTCAGAGAATGCATTGCGGGCCAGGCAAAGGAGAACCGTTGGCTGATCCTGCCCATCGGTATTCCCATGGCAATTCTCCAGGTGCTTTACTGCCCCTATCCGGAGGAAAGCTTTTATTGGTATAACGGTTCGGTGAATTACACTTTTGTGTATAGCTTGTCACTGGTCCTGCTGACATTGTATCTGGAAATTGCGCTTCGCGAGACCGGCAAGGCAAAGCGGGTCGTGCTTACCGTGCTGGCCTGCCTGCTGGCGATTCTGGTGGGTGGTAACAATTTTTCCACCAGCGTATCCACCATGTGCCTGTTGATCTGTCTGCAGATATTATTTCTGATCTGCCGTAAAGATGCTTTCCGCCGGACCTGGATCGTGACACTGTTAGAGACACTCAGCGTATTGATGTGTGTGACTTCTCCGCTGACAGCCACCAGACTCAACGGCAATTTTGGCGGCAGCACAGCCAATTCCCCTTTGATGGCCATCTGGCTGTCCCTGGAGAGAACTTTTCTGAATATTATCAGCTGGACGAATCTGAAGGTCCTGCTGTTACTGGTTCTGCTGATCCCTTTCTTCTGGAAAGCGGTCAGAAAAATGAACTATGAGTTTCGCTTCCCCGGCCTGTTTACTGCGCTGACTTTCGGAGTATACGCCTCCCAGGCTACTGCAACGATCTACGTGGACGGCACCATGGGCGGCGGCAGGCAGGGAGCTATCCTGTGGTATTTCTATGTGTTGTGGATGGTGGCCAATGTACTGTACTGGTGTGGCTGGATCGCAAAGCGGGTTCTGAAAGCGGAAAAGAGTGAAAAGGCAGACCTGTTGGCACAGAAATACCTCCTGCGTTATTTTGCAGTGACGGGGGCACTTCTGGCAGCAGTCGTTCTGTTCGGCAATGTCCAGAGCACCACCAGTTACCGTGCCTACCGCATGTGGAGAAACGGCTGGGCACAGGCCTACGGTGCCGGTTGGGAAGAGCGGATCACGGTGCTGAAGGATGATTCCGTGAAAAATCCGGTATTCCGACCGCTGAATTATGTGGAACTGCTCATGTATACCGATCTGCAGCCAGAGAATGGCTATGTGTGGGTAAATACGGCCTGCGCGGAGTATTATGGGAAGGAATCTGTGACGGTGGTAGCCGGGATGGCGGGAGAATAATTGCAGGATATTATGGAGAGCTGCTTTTCTTCCAGACAACAGGTGAACAATTACCTGATCTGGGCAATCCGGATGATCAACAGTCCGGTAAGTACAATAGCAAAGACGCTTCTTGAAGATGAGGGCCTTCGAAATATTGTGGAGGAGAAGAGTAAAAACACGCAGGACTTTTATATGCGTTTTTTCTCCGGTGTGCGAAACAATAAGGAATCCGGAGACAACCTTGGGGAAGAATTGCTTGCGGTATGTCTGCATGTCCTTGCAAAATTACCGGAAGAAGAGGGGAAATTTTGTGTGATTACAGATGATAAGGGTGCTGCGGGTAAAATAGATGCCGCTTTCAGACAGGTGAACCGAAGATACCGGGGAAAACGCGTTATTCTGTTCAGCACCCCTAAACTGGTACAGGCATTATACAATGAAGGGATCGCAGCAGAAGCAGAGGAATTACTGCCAATATTGCATGCCGGCAACAATGGAATCATCAAAATTCTTGGAGCTGAAATCTACGATATAGAGAATCGGGAAATTACATTGGACTGTGCAGAGGCAGCCCGGAAAATAGTGGATAAAAAGATACATATTGCGTTGTAAGGAAGGCATCGGTGGAATATCGGTGCCTTTTAAGTAGGGGAGCGTTCGATAAATCGAAGTGTTCTTTGAGAAAAACATATAGTATAATAATTAAGAAAAGTCGCTAAGATTACATAGTCGAAATAGGATGTAATGGTGGTCAATAAAGGATAATACACAATTATCTGATGTTGCACTAAAACATTGCTTCAAGCGAGTGG
>OCAA01000836.1_pt1 | contig 21108 bp, 16 predicted proteins | sample 1538241 | NCBI WGS metagenome assembly OCAA01 (sample SAMEA2580241, study PRJEB22360) | human gut metagenome | biome: human gut; feature: human-associated habitat; material: faeces | place: Denmark | collected 2008/2010
CGAAAGTCCATACAAGACTTGGCGATTACGCCGACATCTATATGAACTGGATTCCGGAGGAGAACATTCTGGACCGGAAACATTACCGTGCGGTGCATTACATTGTCGTTTACCGCGGCGTCTACATTGAAATTCAGATTAAGACGCTGTTCGAGGAGGGCTGGGGAGAGATTGACCACAGCATTCTTTATCCGCGGCGCAAGGGAAACGCCATGCTGACAGAGTTTTCCGAGCTGCTGAACCGTCTGGCGGGCATGGGAGATGAGATGGGATCGTTCTACCGCCGTCTCCAGGTTGTGCCGGATGAGAAGTTCCAGAGCAAGGAAACGATCGTGCGCAAGCGTGAATTAAAACCGCAGGTCAAGGCAGCGGTGGAAAAACGCGATCTGAACGAAATTCATACGATGGATGATGCCGTCTGGAGCATACTGAAAGAATAAAACTGCTTTTTAGACATGGGAAAGGATAAAAAATGGATGGAAGAAACACGGGCCGCATGGGCTTCTCTCATGCAGCAGAGGACTCTGCGGAGAATATGATGGCGGCAGTCAAAGCCGGAAAAATCCGAAAACATCTGATGGGAAATACTTCGCCGATCCGCTATGGAACGATGGAAAAGCGCGAGATGACCGAATATACCGACTTTGTCCGGACGAAACTCTGTTATGAAATTCTGAATCTGCCCGGGGAGGAAAAATGAATACAATAGAAAAAATATATACAAACTACGACGGACTCCTGGAAGAATTTTCTGAGGAAGTGATTCAGAGCCGTTATGCCGTTTTTTATGAAGAGATCGAGGAATTTGCCAAAAGTCTCGGCATTCGCGAGAAAATCCAGATCAGTGAATCGCTGTTAAGCCATGCGGTGCTGGACTATTTCACGGATATTTCCCGCCTGAAACATTTTCACCAGGCGAAACATATCAATTCGCTGAAAGTAATCTCCTATGAGACATACTGGCTGCTGCGGAGAAAACCGATCCAGATTCTGGTGGAGGATGAGACATCGGATGCGATGGCATTTCTGAATGAAAAATTTGTCTTTTCCCGCATTGCAAAGTATCTGATGGGTGACGGAAAACGAGTGATTTTAAGCCCGGAAACGAAAAAGGGCTTCTTGAACTATCTGGATTCCCTGTTTTATTACTTGAAATACCGCAATTACGATGCGGAAATGCTCGAGATGATGCTGATGGGCTTCAAAGCGGGCGTTCTGGTGGCGGACGATTTAAAAGAGCAGGAATCCTGAGAACGGGCGAAAGCAGAATACAGTAAAATAGGATGAACACAGAAAGAACCGGACGGGGCTGCAGGCCGCTGTCGGGTTCTTTTTTTGCACAGCTCTGCATAAAGTGCAAAGAAAACGTTGTGATGTACGGGGAAGGAAAATGAGTGCAGACAATCTGGAAAAAATCCATGCATTTCTAAAAAAGGCGAATGAAATCGCCTGGGGGCCGCCGCTTCTTTTTCTGCTGCTTGGGACAGGCATTTTTCTGATGATCCAGCTTCGTGCGCTGCCGGTTCGCCGTCTGGTTTTTGCACTTCGGACAGCGTTTGGCCGCAGAGCGAGGCGCACCGGGGAACCAACAGAAGCAGGTGTTTCGCCGTTCGCATCGTTGATGACGGAACTGGCAGCAGAGATCGGGACAGGCAATATCGTGGGCGTTGCCTCGGCGATGGCACTTGGCGGTCCGGGAGCACTGGTGTGGATGATGCTGGCAGCGGTGATCGGGCTTGCACTGAAATTTTCGGAGAGCTTTCTTTCTGTGAAGTACCGGATGCAAAAGAAAGACGGGACCTACTGCGGTGGTCCGATGGTAACGCTGACGAGAGCCTTTCCAGAGGAAAAACTGGCAAAGGTGCTGGCTGTATTTTTTTCCGGGAGTGCCGTTCTGGTATCGCTCGGAATGGGAAATATGACGCAGGCGAACTCGATTGCGCTGGCGATGCAGGATACCTTTGGCGTGGAAAGAGAAAAAAGCGCACTGGTACTGACGATTCTTCTGCTGCTCGTTGTGACAGGGGGGGGGGGGTTCCTTTCAAAAAAGGGATTCCGCCTGGAGGTATTGGTACCGGGTATGGCACTTTTTTATCTGGGCGGGGCAGGAATTGTGATCTGTCTGCATGGTGGAGAGCTACCTCGAACGCTGTCTGAGATGGTGCAGAATGCGTTTTCTTTCCGGGCGGCATCGGGAGGCGCAGTGGGAGCCGGAATTGCCCTGCTGCCGCCGGCTCTGCGGTATGGGATTTCCCGCGGTGTGTTTTCTAATGAAGCGGGGCTGGGAGCAGGCGGAATCAGTGCCGCTGCGGCGCAGACGGACGATCCGGTGCGGCAGGGATATATCAGTATGACCGGTGTGTTTGTTGATACCATGGTAATCTGCCTTGTGACCGGTCTTGCCGTCGGAGTGACCGGTGCGGCAGAGCGGGCAGCGGAAGCGGAAAAAGCGGATGGCGCGGCGATGGTAATCCGGGCATTTGAAAGTGTGTTCGGACCGGCGGGAGGTTATCTTGTTACGATCGGGATTCTGCTGTTCGCGTTTGCAACGATGGCGGGCTGGGCCTACCAGGGGGAGCAGGCGTTTGTCTGGCTGGTGAAAAAGGAGAGTTTCGGAATGGTTTACCGTGTTTTCTTCTGCTTTGCAGCATCAGCAGGATGTGTCTGTATGGCAGAAATCGTCTGGAACTTTGCAGAGCTTGCCAATGCCTGCATGGCGGTGCCGAATCTGATTTGTGTGCTGCGGCTCTGGAAAACAGTAAAAGAAGGGGCAGTCAGGTTTGAGAGCAGCATAAAAAAGTCGGAACAGAGGAAAAACGGAGGCAGGGGAGGAACATGAGAAAACGTATTCAGGCAGATTTCACGGTGAGCTGGTTAAGAGAGCCAAAAGAATAGCCCATTTCTTCCCACTTTGTCAGCAGCTCATCGAGAATCTCCGCGTTGGTTGAGGAGGTGTTATGAAGCAGAACGATGGCGCCGGGATGAATGCGTCCGGTCAACTTTTCGAAAGCCTCATCGTGGGTTGGCTGCTGATCCTGGTACCAGTCTACATAGGCAAGACTCCAGAAAAACGTCTGGTATCCGAGGTCCTTTGCCATCTGCAGATTCTGTGTGCTGTATTTTCCCTGCGGCGGCCGGTAAAATTTCACCATTTCCTGGCCGGTGGTTTCCTGATAAAGTGTGGAGACTCGGTTCAGTTCTTCGGAGAAGGCTTCCTGCGTGGAAATTTTGGACATATCCGGGTGTGACCAGGTGTGGTTTCCGACGATATGGCCTTCTGCCGCCATGCGTTTGACAAGATCCGGCTGGTCGGAGAGAAAATTGCCGACGACAAAGAAAGCCGCGGGTGCCTGATGCTTCTGGAGTGCGTCAAGGATCGCCGGGGTGTTGCCGTTTTCATAGCCGCAGTCAAACGTCAGATAGATGATGTTTTCTTCCGGTGAAGCGGCAAACCAGGCGTTGTAGGCGGCAAGCTCTTCGGATGTGGCATTGCCGACGGGAGTCTTCCCTTTTTCCGGGAAGGAGAGCCCCCAGTTTTCGGCAGCAGAGGAGAGGACGGGCATCGAAACGGAAGAAACAGGTGTCTCCGGCGCAGCAGAGAGAAAAACTGGGGCTGCCTTTCGGAGCGCACGGCAGGTAAAGTGGGACAGAACAGAGCCAAAAAGGAAAGCGGAGCAGAAAAAAGCGGCGGCGATACCGGCTTTTTTCAGAATCCGGCGGGAAAGGGGTGAAAGAGAACGCATAAAATCCCCCTCCAGGACTTTTTGAGACAATATATGTATGGATGAAAGAAAACATGCGGCACACATCGGTTTGACTTTACCTGCAATCTATGTCACAATGGAGGTAGAGTGGATGGAAAGGGCAGAGAAAAACAAGATGACAAAATATGAGGTTTTAAAAAAGTACTTCGGTTACGACTCCTTCCGGGAGGGACAGGAAATGCTGGTGGATGCACTTCTTTCCGGGCAGGATGTGCTCGGCATCATGCCGACCGGCGCGGGAAAATCGCTGTGCTATCAGATTCCGGCGCTTCTGCTGCCGGGGATTACGCTGGTAGTATCTCCTTTGATTTCCCTGATGAAGGATCAGGTATCCACCCTGAACCAGGCGGGAGTTCACGCTGCATTTCTGAACAGCTCGTTGAGTGCGGCGCAGTACCGGAAGGCACTCGGCTTTGCCATGGAGGGCCGGTACAAGATTATTTATGTCGCCCCGGAACGCCTTCTGACACCGGAATTTTTGTGCGCGGTGCAGTCGATGGAAATTTCGATGCTTAGTGTTGATGAGGCACACTGTATTTCCCAGTGGGGTCAGGATTTCCGCCCAAGCTACCTGAAAATCACAGAGTTTGTCAAGCAGCTTCCCGCACGGCCGGTGATCGGTGCCTTTACGGCAACGGCAACAAAAGAGGTACGGGATGATATTGAAGCACTGCTGTCTTTGCGTGATCCGGTACGTCTGGTCACAGGCTTTGACCGGAAAAATCTGAAATTTACGGTACAGCAGCCGAAAGATAAATTCGCAGCCGTGGAATCATTCCTTGCAGAGCACGAGGCGGACTGCGGAATTATTTACTGTCTGACCAGAAAAAATGTGGAGGAGGTCTGTGAGAAACTCGAGCAGAAAGGATATTCTGTCACAAGATACCATGCGGGTCTCTCTGACCTGGAACGGAAGGAAAACCAGGAAGATTTTATTTATGACCGGAAGCAGATCATGGTAGCGACAAACGCTTTTGGTATGGGAATCGATAAATCGAATGTGCGGTACGTCATCCATTATAATATGCCGAAAAATATGGAAAGCTATTACCAGGAGGCCGGCCGTGCGGGACGGGATGGCCTTCCGGCGGAATGCATTCTGCTGTACGCGGGACAGGACGTCATCACAAACCAGTTTTTTATCGAAAACATGGCGCAGGAGAGTGAGGATCCCGAGACGACAGCGCTGATCCGTCAGCGGGAGGAGGAACGGCTGAAGAAAATGACGTTTTACTGTTTCACCCATGAGTGTCTCAGAGATTATATCCTGCGGTATTTCGGGGAATACGGTTCCAATTACTGTGGAAACTGTTCCAACTGCCTCTCGGAATTTGAAACGGTGGATGTGACAGCGGCGGCAAAGGCAATCCTTGGCTGTGTGCGGGAATGCCGTCAGCGGTACGGCACGACGGTGATTCTCGATACCCTGCACGGTGCGAATACCGCGAAAATCCGCCAGTACCGCATGGATGAAAACTCCCATTACGGGGAACTGGCAAAAGAGCCGGTCTACCGGCTGCGGCAGATCTTAAATGAACTGCAGGTTCGGGAATATCTCTATGTAACGGCCGACACATACAGCATTGTGCGCCTGTTGCCAAAAGCGGCGGAGCTGCTGGATGAGGACGGCACGATGCTGATGAAGATGGCAAAAGAAGAAAAACGGATTCCGAAAGCCGCAAAAGAGAAGACAAAGACAAAAACCTCGGCAGCGGCAAAGGATCTTTCCAACGAGGAGGCCGCGGTATTCGAAAAACTGCGGGCACTCCGGATGGAGCTTGCAAAGGAGCATAAAGTGCCTCCGTATATTATCTTCTCGGATAAAACACTGATCCAGATGGCGATGGAGAAACCGTCCAACAAAGAGGAAATGCTGGCGGTCTCTGGTGTCGGCGAGAGCAAATTTGAAAAGTACGGGGAACCGTTTCTTGCATGTCTTGCAGAAAGATAAAACAAGTCGTGTAAAAAAAACGGGAAAACAACAGGAAAGGAAGAATACGCTTATGAAAAAAGAAAACGCAGTTATTTTTGGAGTGACCGGTGTTGTAGTTGCCGCCGTGCTGATTGGAGGCGGAATCTATATGAAAACGGAACGGGACCGAAATCTGAATGCAGATACAGAAAGTGCTGCAGAGGACAGCAATAGGGCAGAAGAAGTACAGAAAGCCGTATTTCTTGCAGAAGATTCCGGGTTATGGTACCTGGGAGATCTGGAACACGGAAACATCTATGTGACACATACACCGTCCGACACACTTTACGATGAAAATGGAAATGCCATTGATCCGTCCGAGATCAAAAAAGGAGATTTTCTTCAAGTGGAGGGCGACGGTATTATGCTGAACTCCTATCCGGGACAATATCCGGGTATCAGCCGTATTATAAGAATCAGCGGCGGTACGGAGGCGGATGCAGAAAAATTCGATGAGGAACTTTCCCAGATTCTGCCGGAAAAGGATCCATCGGAAATTCCGTTTCTGAATCTGTGCTACACACAGCCAAATGCCCAGGTGACAGCTATGGCAACACAGGGAGGTTATACCTGGTCTTATGTTGATGAGGACGGCAATGGTCAGAACGTCGTTGCGGACAGTGCGTTCATTCTGGAATGGACGGAACTGAGTGATCTGAATATAGAAAATGACGAAGGAAAAACCGATCTGGAGCTTGTCTTCTCGGAGGAGCCGGATTCTGTCACAGCAGAAAGATGGCCGGCCGAAGACCGGGGGCAGAACTTTGGCAATGGTTACCCGGAGGGAGAAAGCGTTTCTGTGGAGCATGCGGAGAGCTGGAGCATTCCGGGAGCCGAGGCCGGCTACATCTACGAAGTGGACGCGGTATTCGAAAATGGAACCGTGTCATACGGATTTGAAGTGAAAAAGTAAAAAAAGACTTTCTTTTTCCGTGATATTATGCTATTTTTACTGTGAAAACAGAAAAATGCAATGTGCCATACGGCATAAGCAGCTGACTTTTCAAAAATCAGAATCCGTTTGACCGGAGGATGCGAGGAGGAATTTGTATGAAGTTAATTGTTGCTGTATTACGGAAAGAGGACGAGGCAGACACCATTGCCGAGTTGAACAAAAAAGGCTTTTTTGTGACGGAGCTTGCCACGACCGGCGGTTTCCTGAAGGAGAAGAACACAACACTGCTGATCGGAACCGATGATCATAAGCTCGACGCTGTGCTTGCGATCTTAAAACAGGAAGCAGGGCTTCGGAAAACAGTTACCTATGCGGCTACCCCGATGGAAAGCGGAAACTTCTGCCCGGGCGGAAATTACTCTGTTCCGATTGATACCCAGACAGGAGGCTGTACTGTGTTTGTGCTGAACATGGAACAGCTGGAAAAATTCTAAGACTCTAAAGATTTTTAAATTCCGGCATATGATCCCGGTAGTGGAGCGGCAGATGCGTACGCTGACAGTCGGGATTGGAACGCTCTTTGATGGCAATTGCGGTGAAAAATCCTTTCCAGAGTTCTTCGTAAGGATCCGAAGTGGATTCCGTGAGGGAAAGGCGTTCTATTTCACCCGGAGAAAGACGGGTCAGATAAAAGGGCCGGTCAGCGGGATGCACGACGGCAAGCTGCCGGTTATCATCGAGAATCATCCAGTTTTCTGAGGGGAGCCGGTCAGAAAAATGGGGAGCGACCAGGGTCAGCACATTAGCTTTCGGGGAAATATGCGAGACCAGGATCGGAAAACCGGAGGAAATATTTGTAAAACGGATAAATTCCCGGAACGAATGCGCTTCATTTGTGACCTGACGGGAAACTTCAAAAGCGTGGAATACCGCCGGTTCCTGCAGCATATGCAGGGTATCCTTTCCATAGGAAAAGCCGTAGAGCAGAAAACGATAAATGATGTCGGGAGCGTCGCTTCTCTCGGACATTGCACAGAGATAGACGAGCCGCCAGGCTGCTGCGCCGATCTTCTTTTGAATGGATCGCGTGACGCTGGCGGCTTTTTCTGTGTCCGGCTCAACATGGCAGTAATCGCAGAACAGCTCCAGATTGCCGACTGGTTCCGTCATCAGCCGTACATTGCGGTAGCCGAGACGGGAATTCCAGGCTTCATAGATGCAGGTCAGGATCGACGCAAGATCCGGGCTGCAGGTGTAAACAGTCATAATAAAATCCTTTCTGAAATCAATTGATACAGACAACAGCCTTCTGCAAAAAGCGCAGATACAGCAAAAAGGCTTTTCCGTGAGAAGAACGCCCGGGATTATATATGCCCAGGTACGGCAGCATCAAACAGAGAAAGCTGCTGATACTGTTCCGGATGGGAAACCTCCCAGTTGGAGGCGGCTTCCTCTCCCGTGAGCTGCCGGGTCAGAAATTGCTGTTCCAGCCGCATGTGATACATCATTTTTCCCTCGCAGGTGATAAAATATTTGGCGCGTTTCAGCACCACACCGATCTTTTTCAGGTGCTCAAATGAAAGATGGGAGCTTCTGCGGCTCTTTACAATCCGCATGGCCGATTTCGGCCCGATGCCGGGAACGCGCAGAAGGTCGGTATACTCAGCCGTGTTGATCTCCACCGGAAACAGCTCCATATGGCGCAGCGCCCAGTCGCATTTCGGGTCGAGCTGTGCATGAAAGTTCGGGTGGGCTTCATCGAGCAGTTCATCCGCCTGAAAACCGTAGAAGCGGAGCAGCCAGTCTGCCTGATAAAGGCGGTGTTCCCGAAGAAGCGGCGGCTTGGTTTCACGTGAGGGCAGGGCGGAATCCTCGTTGACCGGAATGTAGGCGGAGTAAAAGACGCGCTTCAGGTCATACTGCTGGTAGAGAAGCTGTGAGGTGGAGAGAAGCTGGTAATCGTTTTCCTTTGTCGCACCGATGATCATCTGCGTGCTCTGGCCGGCAGGAACGAAGGGAGCAGAGCGTTCCTTTTCCGGCAGTGACCGCGCGGAGGAGGAAGAGATCCAGCCCAGATCGGCAGCGGAGGCGGAAATCTGCTTTCGTGTATCGAAAATGGAGTGGGAGAGATAGCGGTTTCCCGAGGAACGCTCTAAAAAAGCGCTTTTCCCTGCGGTCAGCCGGTAATCTACAATACCGGACTGGATCTGGCGCATGGGTTTTAAAATCGCTTTCTGTGTCTTCTGCGGGGCCAGTTTCTGCAGCCCTTCTCCGGTCGGGAGTTCCAGATTGACGCTCATGCGGTCGGCGAGATAGCCGGTCTTTTCGATCAGCTCGACGGGTGCGCCCGGGATAGCTTTGACGTGGATGTAGCCGTTAAAGCGGTAACGATTACGTAAAAGATGCAGAGTGCGGTACATGAGCTCCATCGTATGGGCAGGATTTTTGCAGACGGCGGAACTTAAAAAGAGTCCCTCAATATAGTTTCGGCGATAAAATTCCGTGACGAGTGTACAGACCTCCTCCGGTGTAAACGTGGCGCGCTGCCGGTCATTCCCGGCGCGGTTGACGCAGTATTTACAGTCGTAGATACAGTCGTTGCTCTGCAGAATTTTCAACAGAGAGATACAGCGTCCGTCGGAAGAAAAGCTGTGGCAGATACCGCAGGAGACCGAATTGCCGAGATGTCCCTGTTTTCCGGCACGGTTCACACCGCTGGAAGTGCACGCAACGTCGTATTTGGCCGCGTCAGCGAGAAGATTCAGCTTCTCGGAGAGAGAAAGTGTTTGTGATGATAACTGCATGGCAGAAAAATTCCTTTCTATGTCCAAATGAATACGAATAAAAGTAAAACAATAAGATAACAGGTATTTTATGAAGAGAACAACTGTTCGATAAAAGAAGTGTAACACAAATCGAACGAATGTTCAAGAGGAAAAATGAAAATAGTACAAGAAAATACTGGAAGAAAAGAAACAGAATTCGATCCGGAAAAACGTGAACAGGAAACAGCAGGGAAAATTTCTGTTAGAAAAAAGTTATACAAAAACAGCCGCACAGATCGGAAAAACAAATCTGTGCGGCTGTAAGCCAAATTTTATGGAATTGAAACGGAAGCAGAGCCGTTTACGTCAGAAGCGCTCCAATTGCCCCGAATACGCCGGAACTTGCAAGCAGCATGATGACGCTTGCGAGGAGAACACCGCCCATGACGGCGAGAACGCTGGTCTTAAAGTCCATATCGAGGATACTTGCGGCCAGTGTGCCGGTCCATGCGCCGGTTCCCGGGAGCGGGATGCCGACGAAGAGCAGCAGGGCGAGCGGAAGTCCGCGACCGGCTTTTGCTTTCAGTTTTTCCCCGCCTTTTTCGCCTTTTTCCAGACACCAGGTGAAGAACTTTCCGATATACTTTTTATCACATCCCCAGACAAGAACCTTTCGAGCGAACAGGAAAATAATCGGAACCGGAAGCATATTTCCGATGACGGCGATCAGATAGGCCGGAAGCGTCGGAATATGGAAAGCTACCGCGTACGGAATCGCACCACGCAGCTCGATGAGCGGAACCATGGAAATCAAAAATACAATCAGATATTTGGTAATCATATACACCTCTCGTTTTTCACAAAATGTTATCGTTTCTTAGTGCAACGCTCTTATTGTAGCGTGATGCCTGTCATTTGTCCAGTATAAAAAGAAAGAAAAGAGCGGGAGTAAAAGAAATCTTAAGAATTTCTGTATTTTTGTATAATTTTATAACCTTCAAAATTTGAATTTTAGAAAACGGTATGTTAGAATGAAGTGTACTGTTTGCAAAAGAACAGCAGAGATGCACCCAATGACAGGGGGCGTGGACTGAAATAACAAACGAGGAGGACCCACCTATGATTGCACTGATTGATTATGATGCCGGAAATATAAAAAGCGTGGAAAAAGCCTTTCAAAGCCTTGGAAAAGAGGTTGTACTGACCAGGGATCCAGACGTGTTAAAACGCGCAGATCACGTCGTTCTGCCGGGTGTCGGCAGCTTTGGAGATGCGATGGAAAATCTGAACCGCTATCATCTGGTGCCGGTTATTCATGAAATCGTAGAAAAAGGGACTCCGTTTCTTGGAATCTGCCTCGGACTTCAGATCCTGTTTGAACGCAGCGAAGAGAGCCCGGGCGTTGCAGGCCTTGGCCTGTTAAAAGGAGAAATTCTCCGGATTCCGGACAAAGAGGGCTTAAAGATTCCGCACATGGGCTGGAATTCCATCCATCTGCAGAACGAGGGACGCTTATTTAAAGGCATCCCGCAGGAGTCTTACGTCTACTTTGTCCACTCCTACTATCTGAAAGCAGAAGAGGAGAAAATTATAAAAGCAACGACAGAGTACAGTACACACATCCATGCATCCGTGGAAAAAGGAAATCTGTTCGCTGGGCGAAAAAAAAGAAGTCCTCCCTGCCTGCCAGTTCCACCCGGAAAAGAGCTCAGATCTTGGGCTTGCCATTCTGAAAAACTTTGCGGAAATTGGAGAGGAGGACTGACGGATGTTTACAAAACGAATTATCCCATGCCTGGATGTAAAAAACGGAAGAGTCGTAAAAGGTGTTAATTTCGTCGATTTAAAAGATGCCGGCGACCCGGTGGAGATCGCAAAAGCGTACGACAAGGCAGGAGCCGATGAGGTTGTTTTTCTTGATATCACGGCCTCCTCCGATCAGAGAGGAACTGTTGTTGATATGGTGCGCAAAGTAGCAGCAAACGTTTTTATCCCGTTCACCGTCGGCGGCGGAATCCGTACCGTAGACGATTTCAAGATGCTGCTCCGCGAGGGAGCCGACAAAATTTCGATCAACTCCTCCGCAATCAACAATCCGCAGCTCATCCGCGACGCTGCACAGAAATTCGGCAGCCAGTGCGTGGTTGTTGCGATCGACGCCAAGAAAAGAGCGGACGGAAGCGGCTGGAACATCTATAAAAACGGCGGCCGGATCGATGTCGGCATCGACGCCGTCGAGTGGGCGAAAAAAGCCGAGAGCCTCGGAGCCGGAGAAATTCTGCTCACCAGCATGGACTGCGACGGAACAAAGGCGGGATACGATATCGAGCTGACAAGAACGATCGCAGAGAGCGTCGGCATCCCGGTCATCGCATCCGGCGGCGCAGGAACGCTGGAGCATTTTTATGATGCCTTAACCGAAGGAAAAGCCGATGCAGCCCTCGCCGCATCCCTGTTCCACTACAAAGAACTGGAAATTCGTGAAGTCAAAGAATATCTGGCAGGCCGTAATGTGCCGGTCCGCCTGTAAAAGGAAGGAGAAAACGATATGCCGCCTCTTAGCGGAAGCTGGGCAAATGCCCTGAAGGGAGAATTCTCCAAAGACTACTATAAAAAACTGTTTCAGACGGTGGGTGCGGAGTATAAAACTCACACCATTTATCCACCGGCTGATGATATTTTCAATGCGTTCCACTTTACCCCGCTCGAGCAGGTAAAAGTGGTCATCCTGGGCCAGGATCCGTACCATGAGCCGGGACAGGCGCACGGGCTCTGCTTTTCTGTAAAACCGGAGGTAAGTATTCCGCCGTCCCTGGTCAACATTTACAAGGAACTTGAGGACGATCTGGGATGCTATATCCCGAACAACGGATATCTCGAAAAATGGGCACGGCAGGGTGTTTTAATGCTGAACACGGTGCTGACTGTACGTGCGCATCAGGCAAATTCCCACAAGGAAATCGGCTGGGAACAGTTTACCGATGCAGCGATCAAGGTACTCGCAGAGCAGGATCGACCGATGGTCTTTATCCTCTGGGGCCGTCCGGCGCAGCGGAAAAAAGAGATGATCCACAATCCAAAGCATCTGGTGCTGATGTCCGCTCATCCGAGTCCGCTCTCTGCATACCGTGGATTTTTCGGCAGCCATCCGTTTTCCAGAACAAACGAATATCTGGAAGAAAACGGTCTTGCGCCGATTGACTGGCAGATCGAAAATGTAATACGGGAGCAAAAGCATGAGTAAAAAGAAAAATACATTATTGAGAAATACTTCTATTTTAATGGCGGCAACGATTATCTCACGTGTGATCGGTCTTTTATACCGGTCACCGCTCGGCGAAACGATTGGAAATGAGGGACTTGGCTATTACAGTACGGCGAGTAATCTGTATACGATTCTGCTTCTGATCTCCTCCTATAGTATTCCGATGGCAGTGTCAAAAATCGTATCCGAACGTCTGGCATTAAAAGAGTACCGAAATGCACATCGCGTGTTCCACGGTGCCCTTCTTTACGCCGTGATCGTAGGTGGAGTTGCTGCACTGGTGGCATTCTTTGGCGGGAAATTCCTTCTGCCGTATAACCAGCAGAATGCACTCCTCGCCCTGCGTGTATTGGCGCCGACGATCTTTTTCTCGGCTGTTCTCGGCGTTCTGCGTGGCTATTTCCAGGCCCACAGCACGATGATTCCGACCTCAATTTCACAGATCATCGAGCAGGTATTCAACGCCGCATTCAGTATTGGCGCCGCCTGGTTCTTCATCCAGCAGTTCGCGACAAACGATACCGAACATGCCAAATTCGGTGCCGCCGGCGGAACCCTCGGAACAGGAGCCGGTGTCCTGGCAGGCCTCTGCTTCATGTTGATTGTCTATGGCGTAAATCGGAAAACCATTCTGCGGAAAGTGGCAAAGGACACGCGCCACCGCGAAGAATCCTACCGCGAAATTTTTCAGGTTCTTTTTCTGATGGTAACACCGGTTATCTTTACGACCTTTATTTATAACTGCAACGCTTACCTGGACAATTACCTGTTCTTCACCATCCTCGGATGGCACGGAGAGAATCAGAAAGCACTGAATGCCGCATATGGAGAGTTTTCCAACTATTATGTTACCCTGATCAACGTCCCGCTTGCTATGGCAAGTGCATCCGCATCCGCGATGATGCCGGAGGTATCCTCGTGTTATGCGACCGGTGATCTCGATGAGGCAAACGACAAGATTCTTGAGACGATCCGTCTGACGATGTTCATCTCCATCCCGGCAGCTGTCGGTCTTGGCGTCCTGGCATTCCCGATCACAGGAGTTCTGTTCCCGTCAAGCTCGAGCCTTTCCGGCAAACTGTTGATGATGGGTGCAGTCTCAGTTGTGTTTTCGGCACTGTCCACCATTACCAACAGCGTCCTGCAGTCCATCGGCCAGCAGAAAAAAGCCCTGCACAACGCTGCCATTTCCCTTGGAATGGATCTTGCCATCCTGGCTTTGATTCTCGCAGTCTTCCCGAAGACAAATATCTATGCTGTTGTCTTTGCGGGAATCCTGTTTTCCTTAAGCATGTGCATACTAAATAATCTATCAATCCGCAAACACTTGAATTTCCGCAACGAATTCAAAAACACCTACGTAAAACCATTGATTGCAGCTGCAATCATGGGCGTCGTAACCTGGGTTGTTTACTATGGGCTCTTTGCCATCACCAAACGCCCATCCATCAGCATGCTGATCGCAATCCTGATTGCAATTGTTGTATATTTGATTGCTTTTGTGGTTGTAACCGGGACAACCGAGGCCGAAATGCGCCGTATGCCAATGGGAACAAAACTGGTAAAGGTTCTCCGTATCCTGCGGATTTACCGCTAAAACCAATAGAAAAGGCGGTCAGAGTTTTTCGCCTCTGCCCGCCTTTTCGGTTAACTGAATCAAGCAAATAGCAAAGCGGATTGCGAATATCCGCTTTGCTTGAAACTATGTAAATTTACACGTCTTTTTCTTCACGCAATTTCTGCTTCAGATTCTTATTTGCAGTAGAAAGCATCAGTTTAATACGGTTCAGCTGATTCACCTCCGAAGCACCGGGATCGTAGTCGACAGCCACGATATTTGCCTTCGGATACTCCTTACGGATTGCCTTAATCACACCCTTACCAACAATGTGGTTCGGCAGGCATGCAAACGGCTGGATACAGACGATGTTGTAAACATCACTGTGAATCAGCTCCATCATCTCGCCCGTCAGGAACCATCCCTCACCGGTCTGGTTACCACAGGATACAATCGGGGAAGCATATTTTGCCAGATCCCGCACATCGGCCGGTGGATCAAAATGCTCACTCTTCTTGAACTCCGCAACCGCCGCACTGCGCAGCCAATTGATCAGTTTAATACCGGTATTTCCCAGCATCGAAGAACTTTTTTTGAATCCCAGGTGCTCTACCTTGAAGTTCGTATTGTAGAAGCAGTAACAGAAGAAGTCGATCAGATCCGGGACAACCGGTTCCGCGCCTTCACTCTCAAGCAGCTCCGCCAGATGGTTGTTAGCCGCCGGAAGGAACTTAACAAGAATCTCGCCGACAATACCGACACGCGGTTTCTTTTCATCGGTGATCGGAATGTGGTCGAAATCGCGAATCATCGTGCGGCAGATCTGTTTAAAGCGGGTATGGCTTAAATGTTTTGCCGAAACAAAATCAATACAGATCTTCTCCCATTTCTTGTGAATCCGGTCTGTCGTGCCCTTTTTCTGCTCATAAGGACGCATCCGGTAAATACATTTCATCATGATATCGCCGAATTCTGCTGCATAGCAGAGACGAATCGCAAGATCCGGCGTGATCTTGAAGCCCGGATTTTCCTCCAGACCGCTCAAGTTAATCGAGATGACCGGAATCTGCGTCATATCGGCCTTCTCCAGCGCACGGCGGATAAATCCGATGTAGTTCGAAGCACGGCAGCCGCCGCCGGTCTGGCTCATGATGACAGCCACTTTGTTCAGGTCATACTTGCCGGAGAGCAGCGCCTGCATAATCTGTCCGACTACCATCAGAGACGGATAGCAGGCATCGTTGTTGACGTATTTCAGTCCGACATCGACCGCCTCTTTGTTGTCGTTCGGAAGCACTTCCAGATTGTATCCGGCTGCGTTGAACGCCGGCTGCAGAAGCGAGAAGTGGATCGGTGACATCTGCGGGCAGAGGATGGTGTAGTCTTTCCGCATTTCTTTCGTGAAGACCGGTTTCTGGATCGAGGACGGAAGAATCTCGCGTACCGCCTGTTTCCGGTCATGTGCACGGAGGGCAGCGAGCAGAGAGCGGACACGGATTCTGGCAGCGCCGAGGTTGTTGACCTCATCGATCTTCAGGCAGGTATAAATCTTGCCGCTTCTGGTCAGAATCTCATAAACCTCATCGGTGGTAACGGCGTCGAGACCGCAGCCGAACGAGTTCAGCTGAATCAGGTCAAGATCGTCGCGTGTCTTTACATAGTTTGCAGCTGCATACAGACGGGTGTGGTACATCCACTGGTCATTGACACGGAGCGGACGCTCGAGCGGTGCCAGATGGGAAACAGAGTCCTCCGTCAGCACGCACAGTCCGTAGGAGTTGATCATATCCGGGATACCGTGATGGATTTCCGGATCGATGTGGTATGGACGGCCGGCAAGCACGATGCCTCTGCGTCCGGTTTCTTTCATATACTGAAGCGTTTCCTCGCCTTTTTTCTGCATATCGCGTCTTGCAGCACCAAGCTCTTCCCATCCGGCATGAACAGCAGCACGGACTTCATCCTCCGGCAGACCGGAGAACTCTTTGACAAGACCATCGGCAAGCACCTTTTCACTCGTAAACGCAAGGAACGGATTGCGGAACGTAATGGAATCGTCCTGCAGCTCGTCCACGTTGTTTTTGATATTTTCCGCATACGAGGTAACGATCGGGCAGTTGTAGTGGTTGATGGCTTCCGGGAACTCGGTGCGCTCGTACGGGATACACGGGTAGAAGATGAACTTCACACCGTGGCGTAAGAGCCAGGTCACATGGCCGTGCGCCAGTTTGGCCGGATAGCACTCGGATTCACTTGGAATCGACTCAATACCGAGCTCGTAGATCTTGCGGCTCGAGGTCGGAGAGAGTACCACGCGGTATTTCAGCTGCGTAAAGAAGGTGTACCAGAACGGATAATTCTCAAACATATTGAGGACTCTCGGAATGCCGACCTCTCCGCGGATCGCTTCATCCTGCGGCAGCGGCTGGTAGCCGAAGATCCGTTTGTATTTGTATTCGAACAGGTTCGGAATATGATCTTTGTTTTTCTCTTTTCCGATACCGCGCTCGCAGCGGTTTCCGCTGATGTACTGACGGCCGCCGGAGAATTTGTTGATGGTCAGACGGCAGCTGTTCGTACATCCCTTACAGTTTGCCATCGTGGTCGAATATTTCAGCTCGTTGATCTTTTCAATGGAGAGCATCGTGGTCTCCTGATCGGCGGAGTAGCGCTCTCTTGCGATCAGTGCCGCACCGAACGCACCCATGATGCCGGCGATGTCCGGGCGGATGGCTTCGCAGTTGGCGATCCGCTCAAAGCTTCGGAGAACAGCGTCGTTGTAGAACGTACCGCCCTGTACGACGATGTGGCGTCCCAGCTCGGTGGCATCCGAAACTTTAATTACCTTATATAATGCGTTTTTAATAACGGAGCAGGCAAGTCCGGCAGAAATATCGGCGACGGATGCGCCCTCTTTCTGCGCCTGTTTTACCTTGGAATTCATAAATACGGTACAGCGGGTACCAAGATCGATCGGGTGTTTTGCAAACAGCGCCTCATGCGCGAAATCCTGCACGCTGTAGTTCAGGGACTGCGCGAACGTCTCGATGAAGGAACCGCAGCCGGAGGAACATGCCTCGTTCAGCTGTACGCTGTCTACGGTGCCGTTTTTGATCTTGATGCACTTCATATCCTGGCCGCCGATGTCGAGAATACAGTCGACTTCCGGATCGAAGAATGCGGCAGCGTAATAATGGGAAATCGTCTCTACCTCACCCTCGTCCAGCATCAGTGCAGCTTTGATGAGCGCCTCGCCGTAACCGGTCGAACAGGACCAGGCGATCTGTGCGGAATCCGGCAGTTTGGAGTAGATCTCCTGGATCGCGCGGATCGATGTGCCGAGCGGATTTCCGTGGTTGTTGCTGTAGAAGGAATAGAGAAGAGCACCGTCTTCGCCGACGAGTGCAGCTTTGGTCGTCGTGGAACCGGCATCAATACCGAGATAGCAGTTTCCTTCGTAGGTGGAAAGATCGGCGGTCACGACGTTGTTGACACTCTGGCGCGCCAGAAATTCGTCATACTCGGCCTGATCTTTAAACAGCGGCTCAAGACGGGCAACCTCAAAATCGATAGCAACTTTCTCTTCGAGCCGTTTTTTCAGTGCGAGAAGGGAAATCTCGGTTTTTCCGTCTGCATTCATCGCAGAACCGATGGCTGCAAACAGGTGGGAGTTGTCCGGTACGATTGTATGCTCGTCATCCAGTTTTAAGGTACGGACGAATGCTGTCTTTAATTCCGAGAGGAAGTGCAGCGGGCCGCCGAGAAAGGCAACGTGGCCGCGGATCGGTTTACCGCAGGCAAGACCAGAAATGGTCTGGTTGACAACTGCCTGGAAAATGGAAGCGGAAAGATCCTCTTTTGTTGCACCGTCGTTGATGAGCGGCTGGATATCGGTTTTTGCGAATACACCGCAGCGTGCTGCGATCGGATAAATCGCCTGGTAATGCTTCGCGTATTCGTTGAGTCCGGTTGCATCGGTCTGCAGAAGAGAAGCCATCTGGTCGATGAAAGAACCGGTGCCGCCGGCGCAGATACCGTTCATACGCTGCTCCACATTGCCGCCCTCAAAATAGATGATCTTGGCATCCTCACCGCCGAGCTCGATGGCAACGTCGGTCTGCGGAGCGAGTGCTTTTAACGAAGTGGAAACCGCGATAACTTCCTGCGTGAACGGGATGCCGAGGTGGTTGGCAAGCGCAAGTCCGCCGGAACCGGTGATGACCGGCTGCAGGGTCAGTTCGCCCAGCTTTTCGTGTGCTTCCCCGAGCAGGTGGGCAAGGGTTTCCTGAATGTTTGCAAAATGGCGCTCGTAATCGGCAAAGAGAAGCTGGTTCTCTTCGTCGAGGATCGCAATTTTAACAGTGGTGGAACCGATGTCGATTCCGAGAGTATATTTTTTATCAGTCATGAATCAAACTCCTTTTATAATAAGAAACAATCTCAACACATTATACGACAAAAAATAAGGAAATACAATTGGAAAAAGGGCGATGTCTTACGAAAAAAGTATAAAGTCCTTGTGAAAAATGGAGAAACCAGGAGGGAAAAAGGCAGAAAAAAGAAAATTCAGGCATTGTCAAAAACGGGTTTTGCCTGTATACTAAAAATAGTATGCCCTGCATGAAAAACAGGCGGCAGGGATCATGAGAAAGGATGAAAAGCGTTATGTATAAAATTCTGAAAATGGAAGGAAGAGCGAAGCGCGCCCACATGGAAACCGTGCACGGCAATATCGAGACGCCGGTATTCATGAATGTCGGAACCGCGGCAGCGATCAAGGGAGCTGTTTCCACTGAGGATCTCCAGCAGATCGGCACGCAGGTAGAGCTCTCCAACACGTACCACCTCCACGTGCGTCCGGGCGACGAGGTTGTAAAGAAGATGGGCGGACTCCACAAGTTTATGGTCTGGGATAAACCGATCCTGACCGACTCCGGCGGATTCCAGGTATTCTCTCTTGCAGGCCTTCGGAAAATCAAGGAGGAGGGTGTCTATTTCCACTCCCACGTAGACGGAAGAAAGATCTTCATGGGACCGGAGGAGAGTATGCAGATCCAGTCCAATCTGGCATCCACGATTGCGATGGCCTTCGACGAGTGCCCATCGAGTGTGGCAGACCGCCGTTATGTGCAGAATTCCGTGGACCGTACGGCAAGATGGCTGCAGCGATGCAAGGATAAAATGCAGGAACTGAACCAGAGAGAGGATACCATCAACAAGCACCAGCTGCTGTTTGGTATCAATCAGGGAGCAATCTATGAAGATATCCGTATCGATCATGCAAAACGGATTTCCGAGATGGATCTTGACGGATATGCCGTCGGCGGTCTTGCGGTAGGAGAGACACACGAGGAGATGTATCATATTCTCGATGAAGTGGTCCCGTATCTGCCAAAAGAAAAACCGACATATCTGATGGGTGTCGGAACACCGGCCAATATTCTCGAGGGTGTAGAGCGCGGCGTTGATTTCTTCGACTGTGTATATCCGAGCCGGAACGGACGTCACGGTCACGTTTATACAAATCATGGAAAAATGAATTTGTTCAACCAGAAATACGAATTGGATCCGCGCCCGATCGAGGAAGGCTGCCAGTGTCCGGCATGCCGCCATTACAGCAGAGCTTATATCCGTCATCTGCTGAAAGCAAAAGAGATGCTCGGCATGCGGCTCTGTGTTCTGCACAACCTGTATTTCTATAACAATATGATGACAGAAATCCGGACCGCACTGGACGAGGGCAATTTTGCTTCCTACAAACGGGCAAAACTCGCAGGCTTTGAGGAATACGACAAAAAGGAGTAATAAATGAGCAGACTGAAAATTTAGGTAGTACAATAAATTAGGGCATCAGTGGATAAAGCCTCTGGTAATTGCTGATTGAGATTTGTATGATCCGTGGAAAAATAGCATGATACTTAAATATAGAGATGTTGAGTGGTATAATCATAAGAAGGCTGGTTGCTCAGGTTAAATAAAATTTACATAAAGTTAAACGGATAATGATATAGCGCTGTTTGTTAAGAGTAATTTATATATTCGTTTACATATTTTGCACCAATTTACAACTTTTTTATAAAAAAATATTGTACAGACTTTCTGATGGATAATGAGTTTGACAAAAACATTACAAAGGAGTGACCCTGCACAACAAATACATTATACAACGAGAATCCCCTGATTGGTAGACTTCATCAATATTTTTGATTTATATTGAAACTTTTTCTGGTCCGAAGGGAATGTCTAAAAAGCGTGTAAGTAAATTGTCTGACAATTTCCCCTTTTCCTGCTTGACTACCTTGCTTTAAATGTCGGAATGCCAGTCATGGTAAGGGTTCCAGCCTTGACTGACAATTCTGGCATTTGATAAAATCTTGAGAGCAGATTAGAAGAACTTACACAGTTTCTATTACATTATGCTCTGCGTACCTGTCTGGAATAATGATAAGGTGTCTTACCTTTCCGTTTCACTTAGTCATCGTATATAGCAGAAAAATAATCCAAACTGGAACTGGCAGCATCCATAATCTGGCACGTTATGCCGGAATATCACAGCAAAGATCATGTCATCATCCTTTGTGACAGCTGGCATTGCACCTACGCATACCGGTCGGCTGGGACGTCCTGCCAAACATGGAAAACATCTTTCTATTGAGAACGATTTTATGTTTTCCGGTGAAAAGATCGGTGATTATTATACCGGCATCCGCCGGGGTCTTACTAAGATCTTCGGCAACAGGGAAGTCCTTGCCTATAGCAATCCTCTTAAATAATGCAATCTCTTTACAGGGGTGATAAAATATAGTGTAGGAGATGTGCGCCAGTTCGGTGCCGAATATATAACTGGTGGGAATCCAGTCTGGTAAGACTTAGCAAGTCGCCAGTACCG
>OCAA01000859.1_pt1 | contig 20629 bp, 20 predicted proteins | sample 1538241 | NCBI WGS metagenome assembly OCAA01 (sample SAMEA2580241, study PRJEB22360) | human gut metagenome | biome: human gut; feature: human-associated habitat; material: faeces | place: Denmark | collected 2008/2010
TTTCATCAATCAGTTTTTGCCATTCAGGTAAGAGGACTTCTTCACGTGCTGTTTTTAACATTAAAGCGTGAGAAAGGTTGTTAATGTCTTCAGAGGTACAAGCAAAGTGAATAAATTCAGAGACTTTGGCTAATTCTGGTAAAGCTTCACTTTTTTCTTTTAAGAAATATTCAACCGCTTTGACGTCATGATTCGTGGTGCGCTCAATTTCTTTGATACGTTCAGCATCTTGAAGACTGAATTCTTCCACAATTTTATTAAGGTAATCGTTTGCTTCTTTAGACAAAGAAGAAACTTCTTGGATTTCAGCGGTCGCCGCCAATTTTTGTAACCAACGTACTTCCACGGTGACACGGAATTTGAGCAAGCCAAATTCACTGAAAATACCACGCAATGCGGTGGCTTTATCTTGATAACGACCGTCAATCGGGGAAAGAGCGGTTAATGCGGAAAGTTGCATAAGAGTTCTCCAAGGATTAATTTAAAGTTGAGTAGAGTTGTCGTGCCGCTTGCACTAATTTTTTTCGATGAAATAACAGTTGCCATTTGCTACCGCCGACTTGGCGCCACAAGACGGCAGAGCGAATGCCGGCAAGTAAACACGCACGAATTTTGTCTTGCACATTTTGTTGCTGTAAATGATATGCCGAACCAATAATATGAATGCGTTTGCCTAAAGGACTAATTGTATCGACATAAATATTTGCCATGATTGAAAACATCTCATCATCAAATTGATTGTCGTGATAAGAAAGTTGTTCTGGTAAACGGGCAATTCGGCGGCCAAGTTCTTGTTTGATTTCAGGTTGCTTGTTTAATTTACTCTCTAACGCTAACAAGCTGCCCCAATAATTCAACAAATTTTTGTCGTTTAATTGAGTGAGTTGCTCGATAAGTGTGTTTAATCCCACTTTAAGATGTTGAACATCTCCGCCAAATATGGCTAATGTATCTTCAGGTTGAGTGATGAGAAGAGAATGAATGGTGGTTTGGAATGCATCTTGATGATCAACTTCGCCTTTTTGTGCTAATTGACTGATTAATAAGACAGATTGACAAACACCGGCAAGTGCCAGAGCCATATCATTATAATTTTTCATTGGGACTATAGATTGTAAGCTGTAGAAATTTTGGGCGTAATATAGCATTTTTACACATTGTTTTGAACTCAATCATTAAAAAACGCCCTATCTTTTGTTATCATAGCGCCAATTCAGTTTACAGAATGAAAGGATAACCAATGACAAAACCAATTGTATTCAGTGGCGTGCAGCCTTCCGGCGAATTAACTATCGGGAATTATTTAGGTGCACTTCGCAACTGGGTGAAAATGCAAGAAGATTATGAGTGTATTTTCTGCGTGGTGGATTTACACGCCATCACGGTACGTCAAGATCCTGCAGCACTTCGCAAAGCAACGCTTGATGTACTTGCCCTTTACTTGGCTTGTGGTATTGATCCGAATAAAAGCACGATCTTCGTGCAATCTCATGTACCAGAACATACTCAATTAAGCTGGGTATTAAACTGCTACACCTATTTTGGTGAAATGAGCCGTATGACTCAATTTAAAGATAAATCAGCACGTTATGCCGAAAATATTAACGTGGGTTTATTTGATTACCCGGTTTTAATGGCAGCAGATATCTTACTTTACCAAGCGAAAAGCGTGCCGGTAGGGGATGACCAAAAACAACATTTAGAAATCACTCGCGATATTGCCGCTCGTTTTAATGCTCTTTATGGTGATATTTTCACGATTCCTGAAATTTTCTTAGGCAAAGCCGGTGCGCGTATTATGTCTTTACAAGATCCTGATAAAAAAATGTCAAAATCAGATGATAACCGTAATAACGTGGTGACCTTGCTTGAAGATCCAAAATCGGTGGCGAAAAAAATTAAACGTGCGGTAACAGATTCTGATGAACCACCTGTTGTACGTTATGACGTAAAAAACAAAGCGGGTGTGTCTAACTTATTAGATATCCTTTCTGCAGTAACCGATAAATCTGTGGCAGAACTTGAAAAAGAATTTGAAGGCAAAATGTACGGCCACTTAAAAACAGCCGTTGCAGATGAAGTGTCAAACTTACTTGCTGGTTTACAAGAACGTTTCTATCAATATCGTAATGATGAAGCACTTTTAGACGAGATTTTACGTCAAGGTGCGGAAAAAGCCCGCGCAAGAGCAAAAGTAACCCTTGATAAAGTGTACGAAGCCGTCGGCTTTGTTGCAGCAAAATAATTTTAAACTTAATAAGCCGTGTTTTATCACGGCTTTTTTAGATAAGGAGAAAAAGATGGCCATTCAAACTGAAAAACCAATTGAATGTGTAGGTTGTAATACTTTCGATATGAAATCATTGTTTGATAACAGTGATTGTAGTTTACCTATCGAACAGTTTTACGCGACTCGTCAAGATGCAGAAGGCGCATTGGAATATTTCACGTTAAAAGCACGTGATGTAGAAAGTGAACCTTGTCAAATTCAGTCTGAAATTCAACAGGTTGAAGAGGGATATGTACTTAAAGCGGTTTTCACATTCTGCTGCCAAGCGGAATTAGTGATTTTCCAAATGAAGCTTGTGTAAGTGATGACTTACTCTAGAAAACAGCGTTTTTTGTGACCGCACTTTCTGATATTTATGTTCCCCTGCATCGTATTATTCCTTTTTCTAATGTAGAAGGGCAGGGGAATCGTACCAGTATTTTCTTACAAGGCTGTAAGCTAAACTGCCTTTATTGCCATAATCCAGAAACTATTCCTCGTTATACGGAAGGGGCTAATCAAGTCAGTTTGCAGTATTTGTATGAGCAAGTAATGGATGCAGTACCTTTCATTCGTGGTGTGACGGTTTCAGGCGGGGAGCCCACCATTCATCATAAAAAGCTCGTTCCATTGTTTCAAAAGCTACGTGAGGAAGGACTAACTTGCTATTTAGATAGCAGTGGTTTCTTTGAATTTGAAGCAATTCGTCCTTTAATTGATGTGACAGACAAATTTCTCTTTGACCTGAAAGGAGAAGGACTTGGCTTACAAAGTTTGTGCTTTGATAGACAAAATCGCCAAGGCATTGTCCCTCAAAATATCATTCCTACTCATCAACATATCAAGCAAGAAAATTTAGATCGCAATTTGAAGAATTTGGCGCAATTATTACCATTAAATAAAGTGGAAGAAGTGCGGTTAGTTTATGTGGCGAATTTTTTTGATGCAGAAAAGTTGGTGGAAAAAGTCGCTTCCTTATTGAAAGATTATCCGGATGTTTTGTTCAAAATTATCCGAATGCACACAAAAGGTGCACGAGACGCTGAAGGGCTCAGCCCTTATGTCCCAACTGTTGAGCAGACCCAAGAACTTGAAAACTATGCGAAATTTTGTGGTCTGACCAAAATTGTGACCATTTTATAAGCAAACATATCGAAAAGTAGCAAAAATATTCCGACTTTTTACCGAAAAACAAGTAGAATAGGACAATTTTATTCACTTACTTATCTAACCAACCTAGGGGAAAAAAATGGGTATTTTAGGTAGCATTTTAGGCATTGTCGTATTACTGGTCATTGCCGTATTATTTTCAAATAATCGTAAGGCGATTAATTTACGTACTGTATTAGGGGCTTTGGCGATCCAAATCGGATTTGCGGCCCTTATTTTGTATGTGCCGTTTGGTCGAGATGCATTACAAGCGACGGCAAATGGTGTATCAAATGTTATCGCCTATGGTAATGAAGGGATTAACTTCGTCTTTGGTGGATTATCGGATCCTTCAAATGCCGGCTTTATCTTTGCGGTGAAAGTGTTACCAATCATCGTCTTTTTCTCTGGTTTAATTTCTGTGCTTTACTATTTAGGCATCATGCAAGTGGTCATCAAAGTGATTGGTGGTGCATTGCAAGCTGCGTTAGGTACATCTAAAGCAGAATCAATGTCTGCAGCCGCGAATATCTTCGTTGGTCAAACTGAAGCACCTTTAGTGGTTCGCCCTTACATTAAAAATATGACCCAATCTGAATTGTTCGCTATTATGGCGGGTGGTACAGCTTCTATCGCAGGTTCAGTGATGGCGGGTTATGCAGGAATGGGTGTCCCGTTGACTTACTTAATCGCAGCCTCTTTCATGGCTGCACCAGCAGGTTTATTATTTGCGAAAATTTTATTCCCGCAAACTGAACAATTTACCGATAAACAACCTGAAACGGATGATAGCGAAAAACCGACTAACGTGCTTGAAGCAATGGCAGGTGGTGCGAGTGCCGGTATGCAATTAGCGTTAAACGTAGGTGCGATGTTACTCGCTTTCGTGGGTTTAATTGCTTTAATTAACGGTATTTTAGGCGGCGTAGGCGGCTGGTTCGGTTACGGTGATTTAACGTTACAATCAATCTTTGGTTGGATCTTCAAACCATTAGCTTACTTAATCGGTGTATCTTGGGATGAATCTGCAATTGCGGGTCAAATGATTGGTATGAAGTTAGCGGTGAACGAATTCGTGGGTTACTTAGAGTTTGCGAAATACTTACAACCAGATACAGCGGTGGTATTAAGTGAAAAAACCAAAGCCATCATTACTTTCGCATTATGTGGTTTCGCTAACTTCAGCTCTATCGCAATCTTAATCGGCGGTATTGGTGGTATGGCACCAAATCGTCGTGGTGATGTGGCTCGCTTAGGGTTAAAAGCAGTTGTCGCAGGTACATTAGCTAACTTAATGAGTGCAACTATCGCAGGTTTATTCATCGAGTTAAGCGGCGTAGCAATGTAATTAAAATGTGGTGAATTTTGACCGCACTTTATCTCTCAACACCACGAATCGTTCGTGGTGTTGTATTTTAAAGCAGGCGAAAACGTTTGCTTAAATGATTTTTTATTTATCAACAAGAGGAAAAAACAATGACTCCACATATTAATGCTCCTGAAGGCGCATTTGCAGATGTTGTATTAATGCCAGGTGATCCGCTTCGTGCAAAATATATTGCTGAAACATTCTTAGAAGATGCGAAAGAAGTGACTAACGTTCGCAATATGTTGGGTTATACCGGTACTTATAAAGGTCGTCGTATCTCTGTTATGGGGCACGGTATGGGTATCCCATCTTGCTCAATTTATGCGAAAGAATTAATTACTGAATACGGTGTGAAGAAAATCATCCGTGTTGGTTCTTGTGGTGCTGTACGTATGGATGTTAAAGTACGTGATGTCATCATCGGTCTTGGTGCATGTACTGATTCAAAAGTAAACCGTATCCGTTTTAAAGATAACGATTTTGCTGCAATTGCTGATTTTGATATGACACAAGCAGCGGTTCAAGCAGCGAAAGAAAAAGGTAAGCAAGTTCGCGTAGGGAATCTCTTCTCTGCAGACTTATTCTATACGCCAGATTTCGAAATGTTTGATGTGATGGAAAAATACGGCATCTTAGGCGTAGAAATGGAAGCGGCTGGTATCTATGGCGTAGCAGCAGAATATGGTGCAAAAGCACTTTGTATCTGTACCGTTTCAGACCATATTCGTACACACGAGCAAACCACGGCAGAAGAACGTCAATTAACCTTCAATGATATGATTGAAATTGCGTTAGAATCCGTATTAATTGGCGATAAAGCATAATTTACCCGATTGATAGAATAAAAAGAGCGGTCAATTCTGACCGCTCTTTTGTTTTTTATGCTTGCTATTTTTCATACCAAATTCGATTCACATAAAGCACCACTTTTCCAGAGGGTGTTTCCACATGGATTTCATCATCAACGCCTTTCCCGATTAAAGCACGTGCGACGGGAGAATCAATGGAGATCCAGTTTTTAGCGGGATCGAATTCATCGCAGCCGACAAGGCGATATTGCTTCACTTCACCTTCTTCATCTTCTAGCTCAACCCACGCACCAAAAAACACTTTACCTTCTTGTTTCGGGTGGTAATCCACTATTTGTAACACTTCTAAGCGTTTGGAAAGGAAACGCACACGGCGATCAATTTCACGTAAACGACGTTTACCGTAAATATATTCTGCGTTTTCACTGCGGTCACCAAGCGCGGCAGCATCCGAAACCGCTTGGGTAACTTTGGGACGTTCTTCTTTCCACAAAAATTTAAGTTCTTGGTCAAGCGCAAGCCAGCCTTGACGGGTAATGTAATTTGATTTTGCCATAATAAAAATAAAAGAAATTTTTTTGAATTATATTTGAGCCTGTTGTCTAAAACCAGTATTCTATTCCTGTTTTTATTGAATCCTTTAATAACAAAGAAGTATGACAATGTTAAATCAACAAATTAGCCAAATTATTGCGGCAGAATTAACCGTTCAACCCCAACAAATCCTCGCCGCCATTCAATTATTAGATGATGGCAATACCATTCCATTTATTGCCCGTTATCGTAAAGAAGCCACAGGTGGCTTGGATGACACTCAACTTCGTCATTTTGAAACTCGTTTAATTTATTTACGTGAATTAGAAGATCGTCGTCAAACCATTTTGAAATCTATTGAAGAGCAAGGGAAATTGACCGATGAATTGCGTGACAAAATCCATGCGACACAAAGTAAAACTGAATTAGAAGATTTGTATTTGCCATATAAACCGAAACGTCGCACGAAAGGGCAAATTGCGATTGAAGCCGGTCTTGAGCCATTGGCTGATTTACTTTGGAACGAGCCGAAGAATGATCCTGAAACGGCAGCAGCTGAATTTGTAAATGCTGATAAAGGCGTAACAGATACTAAAGTCGCACTTGATGGCGCACGCTATATTTTAATGGAGCGTTTTGCTGAAGATGCGGGCTTATTAGCGAAAGTACGTGATTATTTAGCAAAAAATGCCGTTATCGTATCCAAAGTGATCGAAGGCAAGGAAACGGAAGGCGCAAAATTCCAAGATTATTTCGACCACCAAGAATTATTGAAAAATGTGCCTTCTCACCGAGCATTAGCGATGTTCCGAGGACGTAATGAGGGCATTTTACAATTAAGCTTAAATGCGGATCCTGATGCGGAAGAGGGAAGTCGTCAAAGTTATTGTGAAGAAATTATTCGTGATTATTTAGATGTCCGTTTCACGGGACAGCCTGCGGATAAATGGCGTGAGCAAGTGATTGCGTGGGCGTGGAAAATCAAAGTTTCATTGCATTTAGAAACGGAGTTAATGGCAAGTTTACGTGAAAAAGCGGAAGAAGAGGCCATTGATGTTTTTGCTCGAAATCTGACCGCACTTTTAATGGCCGCACCAGCTGGTGCGAAGAGCACCATGGGCTTGGACCCAGGCTTACGTACAGGAGTTAAAGTCGCGGTGGTAGATAACACCGGTAAATTATTAGATACAACCACCATTTATCCACACACGGGGCGTGAAGCTGAAGCGCAAGTGGCGATTTTCAGCTTGATCCGCAAACATAACGTAGAATTAATTGCCATTGGTAATGGTACCGCTTCTCGTGAAACTGAACGTTTTGCGAAAGAAGTGATTAAAGAAATCAAAGAAAATAAACCGCAAACCGTTGTAGTGAGCGAAGCGGGGGCGTCCGTTTATTCTGCTTCTGAATTTGCCGCAAATGAATTCCCGAATTTAGATGTGTCTTTACGTGGTGCAGTCTCTATTGCACGCCGTTTACAAGATCCATTGGCAGAATTAGTGAAAATCGAACCGAAAGCCATTGGTGTTGGGCAATATCAGCATGATGTAAATCAAACCCAACTTGCGCGTAAACTTGATGCGGTGGTGGAAGACTGTGTAAACGCAGTGGGTGTGGATTTGAATACAGCATCCGCACCGTTACTTGCTCGCGTGGCGGGGATGACAAAAACCTTAGCGCAAAACATTGTGGAATATCGTGATGAAAATGGTCGTTTTGAAAGCCGCAGCGAATTGAAAAAAGTGCCTCGTTTAGGGCCAAAAGCCTTTGAGCAATGTGCAGGCTTTATGCGTATTGCAGACGGGAAAAATCCACTTGATGCTTCAGGTGTTCACCCAGAAGCTTATCCTGTGGTCGAAAAAATCTTGCAAGCTACCGCACAATCTATTCAAGATTTAATGGGCAATGCGGGTGTGGTACGTCAGCTTGATGCAAAACAATTCATTGATGAGCAATTTGGTTTACCAACGGTTCAAGATATTTTCAAAGAATTGGAAAAACCAGGGCGCGATCCGCGTGGTGAATTCAAGACCGCTGTATTTGCAGAAGGCGTGGAAGAAATCACCGATTTAAAACCAGGTATGATTTTAGAAGGTACCGTCACCAATGTGACTAACTTCGGTGCATTTGTGGATATTGGTGTTCACCAAGATGGTTTAGTACATATTTCATCATTAAGCGATAAATTCGTAGAAGATCCACATCAAGTGGTGAAAACCGGCGATATCGTGAAAGTGAAAGTCTTGGAAGTAGATGTGCCGCGTAAACGTATTGCCTTGACGATGCGACTAGATGAAAGTGCGGTTAAAAATGACGGCAAATCTGACCGCACTTTAAGTGCCAAACCAAAAAGTAATTCGCCTCGCCAAGATCGCAATCCAAGAGGAAATAGTGCGATGGGTAATGCCTTTGCCGATGCGTTGAAAAATTGGAAAAAATAATTTCGTCATTTAGATGAACATTGTGGCCAAATAGGCGTACAATAAAGGGGATCTGGTCAATCATCCAATCCCCTTTTTTATTTCAACGAAAGGAATATTCTTATGGAAAAAGGTATTCTTGGGCCGCACGAAGGCAAGGAGCTGGAATTAATGTTAAGGGGCGAAAAGCAAGTGGCATTATTCAATCAGGAGCTTGGTATTCCTGACGCCTTTCTCCCTTATCTTGAGCTAGGAATGCTTCATTCAAAAACGGTGCAGCGTCATATTAATGATGTTTGCTTAACTGATTTTATTGTCTATTTACCTCAATCTCTTGCACTCGCTGAACAAATGGAAGTGCTACTTCCTGCCAGCACTGTGAATGGTTTTGATCCAAAAGTGGAACGTGAAATTGGCCGAATTCTTGGCTACCGAGAAAAAGATATCGACTATTACATTCAGCATTTTCAAGATAATTTAGAGAAGTATCGGCAGCAGTATAGCTAATAGATAATATTTAACCTTATCAGTCAAAAAATAGTCATATAAAATGGAGGAAAGTAATGACAGAACGAATCAATTATGAAACTTTAAAACAGTGGTTTTTTGACGATGCTTATATTTGGTGTCAACGTAAGTTTACTGAAGGGAAAATAAAAAATTGGCACGAGGAATTTAATGAATGGGGAGGCGCTTTAGATAGTTTTGATGGTCATTTTGAGCTGCCAATTGAGAAGTTAATGCTAAATGTAATTTTTATTATAACTAATGGGGCAAGGCGTATATTAAGCCATCAGATAGTTTTTAATGAAATACAGGAGATTTTATTAAATCACGATCTTGATGATCTTATCTCTTGTTTAGAAGAAGAGGAAAAAGAGAATTTTCTTTATGATTTAAATTTAGTTTTAAATAATAGAGAGATAGAAGAGCAGTAAAATGAGTTATGTGTAAAAGATGATAGTAAAGAGCAAGTATCTCATATTTATAATTATTTACCTTGGAATACTAGCTTATGGAGTTTTGTCAGGAGGGCTTTCTCAAAACTATACCAGAAAACAAGAGGGGGAGCGTCTTTATAATGCACTAAGTATTCAATTTAAAGATAAGATTCAATATCAAAATATTGACTTCAGGTATATTAAGGTTAGTCTGCATCTTCTAGGAGAGTTAAGGGATTACAAGGATTTTGTATCTAAACGAGGCTATTCCGAAATTAGAGAAAATGTTTACTGTAAAAATGGTAATTTGATTATATTACACCCCAATTTTCCTAATATTGAATTTCAGTATGAATATGATTCTTCAGTATGTAAGTGATGTTTTAAGCGAGTTAAAACTCATGTAAAAAGTTAAAATGCATTATGTAAAAATGAAAAGTGCGGTCAAAAACATAAGCGATTTTGACCGCGCTTTTGTTTCCAAATATGATTATTCTAAGTAAATATTATAATTTCATATTCCCTTTTTCTGTAGAAATATCACTATAGATAGCATAACAAGTCAAAGTGGTAAATTAGGTAATTGTTTAATGTATACTAGATCGAAAGGAACTAATATTATTGTTAATAAGGTAAATTAATATGAGTAAGTCTAAAAGTATATTTATTGAAGTTAATTGTGATTTTATTTTGGTAACATCTCTCATTACTGGAATGCTTTCAATGGTAAATCCAGATCAAGATTTTATTTTTAATGAAGTTGATATTTCTGATTTAGATCTAGGAAGGTTAATTAAAGAAAAGCTTAATGAAAGTAAAGAAATTTCGTTCGAAGAGTTTCAGGCTATCTTTAATTCTGAAAAAATGAAAGGGTTGCAAAAAAGACTTGAGGAAGAGATGAAAAAACGCTATGGATACAAAAATAAAAAATCTATCTATAAGGATATGTCTTCTTTATCTTTAGAGCAGGATGATTTATATATAACTATTTCGCCTCTTCATCAAGATTCTTTAGATGGAAGTACAGGAATTTCACTTCCTGACAATTCACCATTAGAATTTAAATATGACAAGAATATTTCAGATGAAGAATTAGGAAAAGCTGTAAGACAAGCCTTGACGTATTGTACGAGTATTTATCGGTAAGATATTTCCTCAAAATATAAAGTGCGGTTAATTTTAAAGAGTTTTAAAACCTCTCAAAAACTGACCGCACTTTTATTATGTTTTAATCCTTGATTAAATACAATAATCTTCGAATTCCATTGGCATTTTTGCTTGCAATAAGAATTGTTTGGTGCGCTCTTGCTGTGGATGACTGAAGAATTCAACCGCGGTATTTTGTTCAACAATCTGACCATTTTCCATGAGAATCACACGATCTGCCACATCTTTGGCAAAATTCAATTCATGGGTGACGATAATCATTGTCCAGCCTTCTTGTGCGAGCATTTTGAGTGCCTGTAACACTTCACCAACGAGCTCTGGATCGAGGGCAGAAGTGGGCTCATCTAACAAGATAATATCGGGTTTAACAGCTAAAGCTCGGGCGATCCCGACACGTTGCTGTTGACCACCAGACAGTTGAGAGGGATATAAATCCGCTTTTGCTTTTAAACCAACTTTTTCCAATAATGCCAAGGCTTTTTCACGTGCAGTCTCTTTCGCTTGTTTTTGTACAACTACCATGCCTTCCATCACATTTTCGAGTGCTGTGCGATGGGGAAATAGATTGTATTGTTGGAATACCATTGAAGAACGACGACGCAATTTTAGTTCATCGGATTTGCTGATCTTCTTGCTGAAATCAATGGTTAAGCTTCCATCGGTAAATGCTAATACCCCTTTTTCTGGGCGTTCGAGCAAATTTAAACAGCGTAAAAAAGTGGTTTTGCCTGAACCTGAAGGACCCAGAATGGCAACCACTTCACCTTTATTAATTTCAAAATCAATGCCTTTTAATACATGGTGGCCATTAAAACTTTTCTGAATATTCGTGACTTTTAACATAAACAGTCCTTATAAATGGCGAGAAAGGCGTTTTTCTAAACGGGTTTGCCCCATTGATAGCACAAAACAGAATACCCAATAAATGAGAGCCGCTTCACTATAAATTAAAATAAATTCGTAGTTTTCGGCGGTGATGTTTTGCGCCACACGGAATAACTCCGCAATCCAAACAAGTGATGCCAGAGACGTATCTTTCACTGTGCTAATGAAGGTGTTTGACAGCGAGGGGACGGAAATACGTAAAGCTTGCGGCATAATGGTACGCACAAAAGCTTGTGTGTAATTCATGCCTATCGCATAAGAGGCTTCCCATTGACCTTTAGGAATCGCAAGAATGGAGGCCCTCACCGTTTCTGCTGCATAAGCACCAATGTTAATGGAGAACGCAATAATTGCGGTTGGGAAAGGCTCAAGTTTGATGCCAACTTCAGGTAAACCGTAGAAGATAATGAAGATCTGCACCAACATTGGCGTGCCACGAATAATTGAAATATAAGTGCGACAAATGCCCTGCAGTATTTTGGTCATTAAATTGGGATGTGGCAATGTGCAAATCACAGCCACGATAACTGCAATGAATAAACCGCAAAAGAAGGAAATGACCGCAAGGGGGATCGTATATAAAATTGCCCCTTCCATCATAGGCCAAAACGAGCTGATTACATAATCAGCTCGTTCTGTGGTCATAAATGGAAGGCTTGCTAACCAATTATTGAGTAATGTCATCGCCAAACCATTTGATTGAAAGTTGTTTTAAAGTTCCGTCTTTGCGTAGTTCTTCAAGTGCTTGGTTCACTTTTGCAATAAGCGGTTCTTCACCTTTCAAGAAAGCAAAACCGGTCGGGATTTTTTTATCACTTTCTACAGCAATTTTTAAGCCTGCATTAGGTTGTTTTTTGAAGTAATCTAATACTGCTAATTTATCGTTTACTGTTGCATCGACACGACCTTGTTTTACCGCTTCAAGGTTTTGCGCCAAGCTATCAACGGTCACAATAATTGCACCATTATCACGTGCATCTTTGCTCCAGTTACTGGTTGCAGATTGTGCAGATTTTTTACCTTTTAAATCAGGGAATGATTTAATGCTATCGTTATCGGCTTTAGTCACGATTACGCCAGCAGAGTAGTTATAAGGTGCACTGTAATCATATTTTTTTAAACGTTCTGGGCTTGGATTGGTTTGGTTCGCAATAACATCAAAGCGTTTTGCATTTAAACCTGCATACATGCCATCCCAAGCGGTTTCTTTAAATTCAACTTTCCAACCTAATTTTTGAGCAACTTTTTCGATAATTTCCACATCAAAACCGGTTAACTTGCCATCTTTGTCGTGGAAAGTGAATGGTGCGTAAGTTCCCTCAGTACCGACTAATAAGGTTTTAGTTTTTTCAACGCGATCAGCAATTTCACCTGCGTTAGCAAAAGTAGAAAGAGCTAATCCAGCCACTAAAAGTGCGGTGCTAAAAAATGATTTTTTCATAAGTATTCCTTTTTTAGATAAATAACGAAAGTGAAATGAATTATAAGAAGCGAAAAAGAAAAGAAAAGTATTATTTATTTATGAATTATTTCCTTTAGTTATATTAAATGAAAATTGTTTAATTAATAAACAAAAAAAAGGTCTGTAAAAACAGACCTTAGATAGAATGAATGAAATTAATAGATTAAGCTTCAATACCTTCGAATAACGCCGTACTTAAATAACGTTCTGATGCAGAAGGTAAGATCGCGACGATTAATTTATCTTGGAATTCTGGTAGTTTTGCTAAGCGGTCAGCCGCTGCCACAGCAGCACCAGAAGAAATGCCCGCAAGAATCCCTTCTTCAGCCATTAAGCGACGAGCAGTCGCAATTGCAGTATCGCTATCTACAGTTTCCACGCGATCAATTAATGATAAATCTAGGTTTTTCGGAATGAAGCCCGCACCGATACCTTGAATTTTGTGTGGACCTGGTTTCACTTCTTGGCCAGCAAGGGTTTGGCTAATAACTGGTGATTCTGTTGGCTCAACCGCCACAGAGGTAATTTTTTTACCGTGATCTAATTTGATCGCACGAGAAATACCGGTAATTGTACCACCGGTACCCACACCAGCAACCACAACATCGACTTTACCTTCCGTATCTTTCCAAATTTCTTCACCAGTAGTTTGACGGTGAATGTCAGGGTTAGCTGGGTTTTCAAATTGTTTTAGCATCACATAATGATTTGGATTAGACGCCACAATTTCTTCTGCTTTAGCGATCGCACCTTTCATCCCTTTTGAGCCTTCAGTGAGCACTAGATTGACGCCTAAACCACGTAATAAACGTTTGCGTTCAAGACTCATGGTTTCAGGCATGGTTAAGGTGATTTTATAACCACGTGCAGCAGCTACATAAGCTAAAGCAATACCGGTGTTACCGCTGGTTGCATCTACAATTTCTTTACCTGCCGTTAAAATGCCATCTTTTTCTGCTTGCCAAATCATATTGGCACCAATACGGCATTTCACGCTAAAGCTTGGGTTACGACCTTCAATTTTTACGACAACGTTACCATTGTGTCCGAAGTGTTTTAAACGAACTAATGGTGTATTACCGATTGAGTATGAGTTATCTGCATAAATTGTCATTTTACTGTCCTTTTATATTTTGGAATGAGTTGATGTAGTAGTTATAACACCGGTTTTTATATAAAAAAAATAGTTAATAGCTATATTTTATAACTAAATGCTATTTATTCACGATGCTGTTTCCTGAAGGCTTAATTTCCGTACTAGTAGAGCCAGTCACAATTTGTGTTGAACCTGAAGTGCGGTCAAAATTCATATCAAATTTTAACTGTGAGCGATAATTTTCGACCCACATTACGGTCGCACCACAGACTGCAACGGGAATAACGACTAAATTCACAATCGGTAATGCGGTACAAAGGGTGATTAATGCTCCGAATGTCAGGCTTTGTGTGCGTCTTTCGCCTAATGCATTTTTCATGATGCCAAAGGAAATCTTGTGGTTATCAAACGGATAGTCACAATATTGAATTGCCATCATCCAACAGGTAAATAAGAATGTCAGCACAGGAATAATGGTTTGTCCGATAACAGGGATAAAACTCAATAAGAACAAGCCTACAAATTTCGGTAAGCTGTACCATAGTTTTTGCCATTCACGATTTAGCATACGTGGCACATCTTTCATAATTTCGGCAAAACCATCATCATTAACTGCTTCACCAGTTAGCATTTTTTCGACTTTTTCTGCTAATAATCCATTAAACGGCGCGGCAATAAAGCCTGAAAGCGTTGTAAAGGCAAAATAGAAAAATAAGAGAATTGAGCCAATAGACAACACAAGCAAAATCACGCTTAAAAAGCTTAGCCAATCTGGAATAAAGCTCATCACCCAGTCAATCATCGTGGAGATTTGTGAGACAAATAGCCAGAATAAGCCTGTAAGCAGAACGACGTTAAGTAAAATTGGCATAATCACAAAACGACGGAGGCCTTTTTGCGTAATGAAATGCCAACCCATCACGAAATGATTGAAAGCAGATTTTATTTCATTTTGATCGATCATCATTGTTCCTTTAAATTGAAAAGTAAAAATACAAAATGTCACAGAAAGACAATATTTTTTGAGAAAAATTCCATCTCATCCCTTTTAATATCTTGTTTGCTTTCCTATTTTTTCACCTGTGGAAATGTGATAGGATTAGCAAAAATCATTGCGTTAAGGAGCAACAAAAATGGACTTAAATACCATTTTGATTATTTTAGGGGTAATTGCTTTAATTGCCTTAGTGGTACACGGATTATGGTCAAATCGCCGTGAGAAATCAAAATATTTTAAAAGTGCGAATACATTTAACCGCACTTCTAAAAACGGTGAGGTCAATCCTTTTTCGCAAGCTGCTGATCCTAATGCGGATATTCGTTTAACACATCGTGCTCAAGCGGCGCAGCCTGTACAACAACATGTTCAACCTAAAGTGGCACCACAGGCGACAAGCCAACAGCAATTTAATTTTGATGAGCAGCGCGTTCAAGTGGATGCGCGTCAAGTAGAAAAAAGCGTAGACGATATTAAAATCTCCTTACCAAATCAGCTGGTTTATGAGATGAATACAACGCAACCTGCTCCTGCACCAAAAACTGAGCCAGTGGTTTATCCTGAAACGAATGTACAGCCGAAACCAAGTGTAGCAGAAATGACAATCGAAGAACTAGAAGCACAAAGCAATGATTTTGACGGTGTGAATTCTTCTTCGCCTGAACTGCGTGAGCAATTAGCTGAGATGTCATTAAATCCAACTCAAGAACCTGTTCATGAGAACGTGCATTTTAACTACCACGAACCGGTAGAGGTTGAAAAACCAAAACAAACCACGGGTTTTGTTCAACTTTATGTGATTTCAAATCAAAATCGTGAATTCTATGGTCCACAATTATCCCAATCTTTAGAAAATCTCGGTTTTATTTTTGGCGAGCGTCAAATGTATCACCGCCACTTTGATTTAAGTGTGGCAAGCCCAGTGTTATTTAGTGTGGCAAACATTGAACAACCAGGTACGTTTGATTATTACAATATGGCCGAGTTTTCAACTATGGGTGTGGTGCTCTTTATGCAGTTGCCATCACCAGGTAATAATTTGGCAAACTTGCGCATGATGATTCGTGCAGCGAAAACCATCGCAGAAGATTTAGGTGGCGTGGTATTGACTGATCAGCAAGAGATTTTTGATGATATGGCTGAGCAGGATTACTTATCTCGCATCGCATAAAACGCACGAAAAAATAACCGCACTTTGGGCGAGCCGATGGTTCGCCCATTTTAATTCAATAAGTAAACCGTTAGAGAACATTATGAGCCTTCAGCAACAAATTGATACATTACGTCAGGATCTTCGTCGTTATGAATATGAATATCATGTATTGGATAACCCAACCATTCCTGATGCAGAATATGACCGTTTATTTCATCAACTTAAAGCCTTAGAAGCCGCCCATCCGGAACTCATTACGGCAGATTCACCTACTCAGCGAGTGGGTGCTAAACCGTTGTCAGGCTTTGCTCAGATTCGTCATGAAATTCCAATGCTCTCTTTAGATAATGCTTTCTCAGACGAGGAATTTTATGCATTCGTAAAACGTATTGAAGATCGTCTTATTCGTTTGCCTGAACCCCTTACTTTCTGCTGTGAACCTAAGTTAGATGGTTTAGCCGTGAGTATTTTGTATGTGAATGGCGTACTGACTCAAGCAGCAACTCGTGGTGATGGGATGACAGGGGAGGATATTACTGCAAATATCCGTACGATTCGAAATATTCCCTTGCAGCTTTTAATGGATAATCCGCCTGCACGTTTAGAAGTGCGTGGCGAAGTGTTTATGCCACATGAAGGCTTTGAGCGTTTAAATCAGCAAGCGTTAGAGAGAGGCGAGAAAACCTTTGCTAACCCACGTAATGCCGCAGCAGGTTCGTTGCGCCAGCTCGATCCAAAAATTACGAGTAAGCGTCCATTGGTATTGAATGCTTATGGTATTGGTATTGCGGAAGGCGTAGATTTGCCGAATACGCATTATGATCGTTTGCAATGGTTGAAGTCTACTGGGATTCCGGTAAACCCAGAAATCCGTTTATGTAACGGCACGGATGAAGTGTTGGATTTTTATCGTGATATTCAAAATAAACGTAGTGCTCTTGGCTACGATATTGATGGTACCGTGCTGAAAATTAATGATATTGCGTTACAAGAGAAATTAGGTTTTATTTCCAAAGCACCACGTTGGGCGATTGCCTATAAATTCCCAGCTCAAGAAGAATTAACTCGCCTAAATGATGTGGAATTCCAAGTGGGCAGAACGGGGGCAATTACACCTGTAGCTAAATTAGAGCCTGTATTTGTGGCAGGGGTAACGGTAAGTAATGCCACATTACATAACGGCGATGAAATTGAACGCTTGGATATTGCTATTGGTGATACGGTAGTGATTCGCCGTGCGGGAGATGTGATCCCACAAATTATTGGTGTATTGCACGATCGTCGTCCAGCGGATGCAAGACCGATTATTTTTCCAGAAACTTGTCCTGTGTGTGATTCAGCCATTGTTCGTATTGAAGGTGAAGCGGTAGCGCGTTGTACGGGCGGTTTATTCTGTGCAGCACAGCGTAAAGAAGCACTTAAACATTTCGTTTCTCGTAAGGCCATGGATATTGATGGCGTAGGGGGGAAATTAATCGAGCAGTTGGTGGATCGTGAATTAGTTCATACACCCGCCGATTTATTTAAGTTAGATTTAACCACACTGACTCGTTTGGAAAGGATGGGCGCAAAATCTGCTGAAAATGCCTTAGCCAGCCTTGAAAAAGCAAAAAATACGACGTTAGCACGTTTTATTTTTGCTTTAGGAATCCGTGAAGTGGGGGAGGCGACAGCATTGAATTTAGCAAATCATTTCAAAACCCTAGAAGCGTTGCAAAATGCAGATTTAGAAGCCTTACAGCAAGTGCCTGACGTGGGTGAAGTGGTGGCAAATCGTATTTTGGCGTTTTGGCATGAACCACATAATGTCGCGGTGGTGAATGATTTAATCGCTCAAGGCGTACATTGGGAAACCGTGGAAACCAAAGAAGTGACAGAAAACCGCTTTAAAGGCAAAACGGTGGTGTTAACCGGAACCTTAACTCAAATGGGACGTAATGAAGCTAAAGCCTTATTACAAGACATGGGCGCGAAAGTGAGCGGCTCGGTTTCAGCGAAAACGGATTTTGTGATTGCTGGTGATGCAGCCGGTTCTAAACTGACAAAAGCGCAAGAATTAGGTGTGGCTGTTTTAACGGAAGAAGAATTTCTGGCTCAGATTTAATCGTCTCAATCGAAAAAATACTAAAAAAATGACCGCACTTCATCTCATCTCAAGATTAAGTGCGGTTTAACTTTTCTTCTTAATAAACGATAGCAGACATTTTAAGCTCTTAATTTACTGGCTCCGCGTTCCAGTTGTTTTGCCAAGCATTCTTTTGAAGCAATAATCTGTTTACCAAAGCGTTTATATAAACGTTGTTTTAATTTTGCCAACCCTTTCACTTTAGCACTTTTTTCTGCCCCAAATAACTGCTTAATATGGAGTGTCACCTGACCAATTTCTTGTAAGGCAATACCTGTTTTGGCTTTTAATTCGTTTAATTGGAACGTGATTTTTTCCTGTACATTCTGTTCTAATCGTTGTGTTAATTCTGCCGTATCGGCAGTTTCATTTTGACACAACTGTTCAAATTCGGCGATTTCTGTACTGAAATCTAGCTGTAACCCTTGTTCCAGTTCAATTAATACTGCAGTGCCGTATTCCAATTGTGATGTTAATTGCTGTTGGCTCTGAACTAATTGATTTTGAATGGCTTCACTTTGCTCAATACATTCATTTAATGATTGTTTCATTTCTGTTTGTTGCTGCATAGCAGAGGCTTTTAGTGAATCAATTCGTTGTTGAATTTGCTGCATAAGATCTGACATTGTTTGTACGTTTTCCATTCTCTTCTCCTTTGGGATTTTTAACCGCACTTAAGAAAAGTGCGGTCATTTTGTTAGTTATTTTTTGATGATTTGTTTTACATCAACTTCTGTTTTATTCCATTCTTTATCGACTTTACCGATAATTTGAATGTTATCTTGAGGTGCTATCGTTTGACCATTCCATGCTTTTTTGCTGACTTCAATTTGGATTTCTTTTCCACTTGCGTCTTTAAATAAGAAATCCTTTTTACCAATTTGTTTTACAATTTGTCCGTCTAAACGAACTGGAGTGTTATCATTGGCATTTAATGCATCAGCAACGGTTTTTACAATGACACTTTCATCTACAAAACCTTGTTGAGTGACTTGATTATTGCCATCATTAAATCCTTGCGCTATTGCGGTGTTATATACGGCAACAGAAGATAATGCGATAGCTGCAACAGTAAGTAATTTTTTCATAGTTTGTTCTCCTAAATAAGATAATCATAAAGTAAGTTGAAAGTTTTGCTTTCAGATGTATTAAATCATTCAAATCTTAATCTTTTCTTAAGTGATTAACATTTTTCAGATTTATTTATCGATTGGGTTGTTTGCCTTTCGATGAGTGTATTTAAACAAGAGAATCTTAAGGAAAGATTAAGAGAGGTAAAAAAAATGAAAATTTTTTGAAAATAAAAAAATAGGGCGTTTAAGCCCTACTTTTATGAGAAAAATGCCTTGAAAATCTACCGCACTTTAGCCTGCTACTGCAGGTAAATAACCCGATTGAATTAAGAATGGCACGATCATAATGATTACGCCAATTACTAAGGCTATCACTAAGGTTACGTTTCCACCGATTACGCGATAAGGCAGATTCGGATTCGCTTGACGTGTTTTCCATGCTAGTCCGATAGGCAAAATTAAGCAGTAGAACGCACAGAGTAAACCTGCATAGCTTAATGCTGCGATAAAGCCTTCAGGATAATACAAGGCAAACGCAAGTGGTGGTGTGAAGGCTGCAACCGTCAGTGTCAAGCGATTGTGTGGCAATTTGTAACGTTTAAATAAATCGCCTAAACCTTCAAATACCCCGAGCATGACACCAAGGAAAGAGGTGATTAATGCAAGTGCAGAGAATACGCGTACGATTTCACCCATGATGTGGGAGTTCGTGATTTGACGTGTTGCATTGACTAAGCCGTTAAGGGTTGGATCCGCTTGGAGCACTTGTACGAATTCATTTTGGCTTAATACACCGTGAGTCGCTAATTGCCACACTAAATAAGCTACAAGTGGAATCGCTGTACCAATTAAAATCGCTTTACGGAATTGAGTAACACTACCATCTAAATAGCTGTTTACGCTGCCCATGATGATGTGGAAGCCAAAGGAGGTAAAGAAAATTGGTGCCGCAGAGATCACGAAAGCATAATTTAAAGGTAAGGCCATCAGGTTATCGACAGACACTTTTGGTAACATCATGAATAACACAAAAGCAAAGGCAATTAATTTACCGATGAACAGAATGCGGGTGGCACCATCAACGCCTCTTGTACCTACAACCACAAAGGCACCGAGTACGACAGTAAATATAATAATTGAAAGTTCGGAGGAAAGACTTTCAAAACCAAAAGCGGTTGGT
>OCAA01000868.1_pt1 | contig 20470 bp, 26 predicted proteins | sample 1538241 | NCBI WGS metagenome assembly OCAA01 (sample SAMEA2580241, study PRJEB22360) | human gut metagenome | biome: human gut; feature: human-associated habitat; material: faeces | place: Denmark | collected 2008/2010
AGCTCGTTGCCAGTTCTTTTTTTTATATCTTTACTTTATTAAAACCACCTGACTTTCTTGCCAGGTGGTTTTTAGATACACTGTTTCAGCTTTTCTACAATTAGATCTATTTTTTCACTATCTAATGATGAGTAGTTCATAACGTAAATATTTTTGTTTTCTTTATTATTTTTATAATATTGCGAAAGTGGACTTAATCTTATTCCTTTACTATAAGCATTATTTATAATGTCTTTTTCTTCTTTTGTACTTTTTATTTTCATTAAAAAATGAACGCCAGCAGTTTCATTATAAATTTCAATTTTATTATTTAGACTACTCGTTTGAAAGGCATTTAAGATTGTATTTTGTTTTTTTAAATAATAATTTCTCAAACGATTAATATGTCTTTCAAAATGTCCGTTTTCAATAAATCTTGAAAGAGTATATTGTTCAAAATTTGAAACTGTACATGAATAAAATGAAAGACGTCTATAATATTCATCAGCTAATGACTCTGGTAATACCATATAAGACATACGGATAGTTGATGATAAAGTTTTAGTAAAGGTATTCATGTAGATGACTTTATCGGAAACATCTATGCTTTGTAAAGTTGGAATGGGTTTTCCACCTAATCTTAATTCACTATCATAATCATCTTCAATGATATAATGTTTTTCAACTTTATTTGCCCATCCTAGAAGTTCATACCTTCTTGAAATTGGCATAACAATACCTGTAGGAAAATGATGAGATGGAGAGATGTGTATTACATCAATTTTCTTTTCTTCTAATTCATTTGGATCTATTCCATAATCATCAATATCCACATATTCAAAATCAACATTCATACTTTTATAAATTTGGGCAGTTTTTGGATAACCAGGATTTTCTAAGCCATATTTAACATCATTTCCTAAAAGTTGAATAATCAAGCTATATAGATATTCTGTACCTGCACCAATAATGATTTGTTCAGGTTTAATATTCATATCTCTAAAATCTTTTAAGAAATTCGCAATATTATTTCTTAATTCAAGAATACCACCACAAGGTGAGTTGATCATTAGTTCTTTTTGATTATCTCTTAGTACTTCTTTCATTGTTTTGATCCATGTAGTAAAGGAAAAGATATCACTTTCTGTTTGATTACTAGAAAAATCAGCTAAGTAGTGATTATGTCCACTTGTTAAAACCACTTTCTCTTTATTCATTTGTTTTTTAGAAGGAATATTTTTTAAATCAGCGACATAAAATCCTTTCTTTGGTAATGAATAAATAAAACCTTCAGACATAAGTAAACTATAAGCATTTTCAACAGTAATAATACTTACTCCAAGATTTTTTGAAAAAGGTCTCTTTGATGGTAATCTTTCTCCCGGTTTTATGTTTCCTAAAATAATGTCTTTTTTTATACATTTATAAAGATATTCATAAAGGGAATCTGACCCTATATTTGTAAGATTATATGTTAACATAAATGATTCCTCCTCAAACTGACCTTAATGGATATATTTAATTTGAATATTTTAATATGTTCACATTTAAGTATAATAAAAGCCATAACAAAAGTAAACAGGGGGATTAAAAAATGTTAAATGAAAGATATGCATTAAATAAACAATTAGCACAAATGTTAAAAGGTGGTGTTATTATGGATGTAACAACACCTGAACAAGCAAAAATTGCAGAAGAAGCTGGAGCATGTGCAGTTATGGCGCTTGAAAGAATTCCTGCAGATATTCGTGCAGCAGGGGGAGTTGCAAGAATGTCTGATCCAAAAATGATTCAAGAAATTCAAGCAGCAGTAAGCATTCCAGTTATGGCAAAATGTCGTATTGGACACTTTGTAGAAGCACAGCTTTTACAAGCAATTGAAATTGATTATATTGATGAAAGTGAAGTTTTATCACCAGCAGATGATGTTTATCATGTCAATAAAAGAGAATTTGAAGTACCATTTGTATGTGGTGCCAAAGATTTAGGGGAAGCGCTTCGTCGTATCAATGAAGGGGCAAGCATGATTCGTACAAAAGGAGAACCAGGAACAGGAGATATCGTTCAAGCCGTTCGTCATATGAGAATGATGAATAAACAAATTGCCCAAATTTCGGCTCTTAGAAAAGATGAACTTTTCGAAGTTGCAAAACAATTACAAGTACCATATGAACTTGTAGAATATGTTCACGATCATAAAAAATTACCAGTTGTTAACTTTGCTGCTGGTGGAGTCGCTACACCTGCAGATGCAGCATTAATGATGCAATTAGGGGCAGAAGGAGTCTTTGTTGGTTCAGGAATCTTCAAATCAGGAAATCCTAAAAAACATGCTGCTGCGATTGTTAAAGCTGTTACAAATTATACAGATGCTAAATTGATTGCAAAATTATCTGAAGATTTAGGGGAAGCAATGGTTGGTATTAATGAACAAGAAATTAAAATCTTAATGGCTGAAAGAGGTAAATAATGAAAATTGCGGTTCTCGCTTTACAAGGAGCCTTTATTGAACATGAAAAAAAGTTAGAACAATTAGGAGCGACTTGTATCGAATTAAGACAAAAAAGTGATCTTGATCAAGATTTTGATGGACTCGTATTACCTGGAGGCGAAAGTACGGTTCAAGGAAAGCTTTTAAAAGAATTAGAGATGTTTGATGATTTACAAAAACGTATTCAAGATGGTTTACCAACACTTGCTACATGTGCAGGACTCATTTTATTAGCTGATAGAATTGTCAATCAGGATCAAACTTACTTTTCAACAATACCTATGACGGTTAAAAGAAATGCTTATGGTAGACAACTAGGAAGTTTTCATACCATTGAAGAAATGAAAGGATTAGGAAAAGTACCTATGACTTTTATTCGCGCACCTTATATTGAAAGTGTACAAGAAGGCGTTGATATTCTTTCTGAAGTAAATGACCATATTATCGCTGTTCAATATAAAAATCAACTTGCACTTGCTTTTCATCCTGAACTTGATGAAAATCATTCTATTCATCAATATTTTATAAATATGATTAAAAAGTCTACGAGGTAGGCTTTTTTCTTATATAATAGAAATAAAGGAAGTGTTAAGATGAATCATCATATAGAAGTAGTGAATTCTAATATAAAATATCCAATTATTTTTTATAATCATTTTTTTAATTAAAATCGACCTGTAACATCACATTTTCACAAGGATGTTGAAGTCGTTTATATCGTCTCAGGAAAATTAGAGGCATATATTGATGGAAAAAATGAAATATTTCATCAAGGAGAAATGTTTATCGTTAATAGTCATGTTATTCATCAATTTATATTTTTGGAAGAAACGCATATTTATACTTATCTTCTTTCAATAGATGTATTTAATGAGTTTAATATCAAATACAATACATTTAAGTTAAGAACACCATTAGATGTAGAATGGATGAAACCTTGGTTAGAAATGAAAAATTGCCAAGAACTAGCCTCTTTAGACAAACATATTTTAATGTATCAACTTTATCAAAAAATAATTCAGGACTGTTTAATTGAAATAAAAAAAGAAACAAAATTAAATGATATTTTCTTTATATTAGATGAGATAGAGAAAAAGTATGCACAAAATCTTTCACTTGAATTTCTTGCAAAAAAGTTTCATTTTCATCCTAATTCATTGACACGCTATTTTAAAAAACAAACAGGAACAACTTTTTATCAATATCTACAAAAAATTCGATTAAAGCATGCTTATTATGATTTAATGCATACGGATATGAAAATTATTGATATTGCTTTAAATAATGGATTTAAAAATGTGAAATCCTTTGAAAAAGTCTTTCAAAATGAATATAAAAAACACCTACAAATTATAGAAAAGGTTTATAATTGACTATTAATTGTTTAAAAAAGCAATGAATATATTTTAAGAATAGTTAGAATATAAAAGAGGAGGATCAAAAAATGGAATGGTGGAAAAAGAGTGTTGTTTATCAAATTTATGTAAAAAGTTTTCAAGATAGTAATAATGATGGTATAGGTGATCTTCAAGGAATTGTTTCTCGTTTAGATTACTTGGAAAAATTAGGAGTTGATGTACTATGGTTAACACCTATTTATAAGTCTCCTGATGATTATGACATTTCAGATTATTATCAAATTCAGCCAGAATTTGGAACGATGGAAGATTTTGAAGAATTATTAGAAAAAGCGCATGAAAAACAAATTAAAGTTATCTTGGATGTTGTTTTTAATCATACAAGTGATGAGCATCATTGGTTTAAAGAAAGTCAATCATCAAAAGAAAATCCCTATCGAGATTATTATATTTGGAAAGAACCTAAAGAAGGAGATGATCCTAATAATTGGACAAGTTGTTTTCAAGGTTCAGCATGGGAGTTTGATGAAAATACAAAAGAATATTATCTCCATTTATTTTCTAAAAAACAACCTGATCTAAATTGGCAAAATCCTAAAGTAAGACAAGAATGTTATGATATTATGAATTATTGGGTAGATAAGGGTGTAGATGGCTTTCGCTTAGATGTTATTAATGTTATTAGTAAAGATGAGAATCAATATTATGTAGATAGCTCAATTAAAGGACATAAGGTCTGTGCTAATGGTCCACATGTACATGAATATATCCAAGAGATGAATCAAAAGGTATTTTCAAGAAAAGAATTATTAACAGTAGGAGAAACCCCAGCTGTTACTATAGAAGATGGTAAAAAATATGCACCATTAGATAATAGTGAATTAAGTATGATTTTTCAATTTGAATTGATGGATGTCGATGGTGGTGAAACAAATAAGTGGTCTGATCAACGATTTGTTTTAAAAGATTTAAAACAAATCATGTCAAGATGGCAAGAGGGAATGTATCAAAAAGCTTGGAACTCATTATTTTGGAATAACCATGACCAACCTCGTTGTGTTTCAAGATTTGGTGATACTTCGACAACTCTTTATCATGAAAAATCAGCAAAAATGTTAGCAATTTGTCTTCATATGATGCAAGGAACACCTTATATTTATCAAGGGGAAGAATTGGGAATGACGAATGTTCCATTTAAATCATTGAATGATTATCGTGATATTGAAACTTATAATAGCTACAAACAACTTGTTGAAATAGAAAAGAAGGTAGCTCATGAAGATATGTTACGCTACATGCTAAAATCAAGCCGTGATCATGCAAGAACACCAATGCAATGGAACAAAGGTAAAAATACGGGATTTAGTAATCAAACATCATGGATCATGGTCAATCCAAATTATCTAACAATCAATGCAGAAGATGAAATCAATAATTCAAATTCAATTTTTTATACTTATCAAAAACTTATACAATTAAGGAAGACATATGAAATTATAATTTTAGGAAAATATGAATTAATAATGAAGGATGATGAAAATATCTTTGCATACAAACGTCTTTATAAAGATGAAGAAATGATAGTTTATTGTAATTTTAGTAATCAAGAAGTTGGTTATGATACCTCTATTCTAAATGATGAAAAAATATTAATTAAAAACTATGAAAAGCATCAAAAGGGAACTCTTAAACCTTATGAAAGTATTGTTTTCTATCAAAAAAGCAGAGCTTAGGCTCTGCTTTTACATTAAATATGATATTCCATAGGATAAGTTAAATAATCTAAACGATCTAATTCATCAACTGTAACTACACCAGCAGGTGCAACCAAAACAGTTGGAATACGATTGACAATTGTTGCACACGTATGTTCAACCGTTGCAGGTTTTACAACATGAAACTCTGTATCTGGTTCACCTGTAATTTTCCAATCACACATATCACCATCATCTTCACCATAGACTTTACCAATACATTGTGTTTCAATAACAGGACCTTGGAAAGTTTCTGTTGTTACAACAGCAGCCATTCCAATACAGTTTCCTTTTGGAATTGTTTCACCTAAAGTTGATGAATATAAGTCTGTTTCATGGAAATAAGGAACACATTTTTGTGTTTGAGATTTAATTGTCCATCCCATGCGTGCTGCTAAGGCTTCATTTGAATTCCATACATATGAAGGTTCTAATACTTCAGGATGGGCAATACATGCTTCAAATTCTTCAGAAGTTAAACCAACACCATGAGCTTTTGCAAGAGCTAATCCATAATCTTCGACATTATAACTTACAGCACCTTCAATCTTTTTAATAGAATGACATCCACCGGCTACTAAACCAACCATATTTACCCAGAAGATATCTTCCATACCACTACCAACAAAAGTACATCCATTTTCTTTTGCAATAACATCTAATTGATTTGTACGAACTGGATCTGTTGTCCAACTATATGTTGCTTCTTCACATGTAGAAATAACACTAATTCCTCTTGATAAACATTTTACATAATGATCGAAGCAATCACTGACTAAACTAAATAAAGTGACAACAGCGATATCAGGATCTGTTTCATCTAAAACTTTATCTGCTTGATCACTAATACATACGCCTGTTTTAACACCAAGTTCTGCAAAATCACCAATATCCATTCCTACAATTGCGGGATTTGTATCAATGGCCCCAACAATCATTGCTCCATTTTCATAAAGATAACGGATAATGTATTTTGCCATCTTTCCGCAACCATATTGTACAACTTTAATCTTTTCCATAATTCATGCCTCCTATTTCTTTCAATTACATCATAGACTCTTATCTAAGAAGAGAGTCAACTACTTTTTAAAAGAAACAGGAACTTGTAATCTTAAAAACATAGAACGTTCATGATGATCAAACATACTGAGTTCACTTAAAACTTCACAAATATAATCACCACATATTGTAAGATGATTCATCTTACAATAATCAAGAAGACGTTTTGCATAATCTATTTCTTGATGAAAATCATCAAGATAAATACAAGCATACATTCCATTTTCAATCACTTGTATTTCTTTTTCAGGAAAATGATTATCCACAAAAACAAAAATACGATCTGAAATAAATTCTTGTTTTAAAAATCGTTCTTTATTAAGAAAAGTTCCCGCATTACAATAATAAATTTGGGGATAATGATGCATAATCAAATCATTCTTTAATTGGGTTAAAAGATGTTCATAAACATTTAAATCGTGTTCATAGAAATTAATATTGGTATGCATGACATAGATCCTTCTTCGATCAATATATTCTAAAGTAATTGTCCCGCTTGGGGGTGATTTACGATATCTTTCCAAACTATAAATCGTTCTGGAAATAGCATCTTTAGTTCTTTGTAAATCATTGATTTGTATAGAAAGTTGTTGCTTCTTTTTAATTAAAATTGCTTCAATTAAATTAATATCTTCTTTATCAAGAAGTTCCTTAATTTCTTTAAGATTCATTTGCAGTTCTTTCATATATTGAATCAAATCCAAACGTGCATTTTGTTTAATATCATAATAGCGATAATTTGTCTCAGGATTAACATATACAGGCTTCAATAAATCAAGTTCATTATACAACCTTAATGTTGTTACCGTGATATGATTCATTTTGGCCATTTCACCAATACTTAAATAATCATTATTCATAGTATTCACCTCAAATTCATTATATCAAACTCTCATGTTACATAAGAGTTATTTTAATAATTTAGGTAAAAATAGACAAATAATCTTATATTTATAAGAGATTTCCTTTTTTACAAAAGATTATGTACAATAGAGATAGTTTTAATCTTAAGAAAATCTTTAGAAATATAAAAAGAAAATATTTATAAATCATCTCTATACTTTAAGGCAAGAGGTGAGGAAGATGGAAAGAATAAACAAAATCATTTTAATAAGCTGTGTATATGCAGGTTATATATGTATTAGTTTTGCATTGTTTTCAATGCTTAGATAAGGAGTTAAAAAGGAAATGGAAAAATATCATGTATTAGTTATCGAAGATGACATAGAAATTGCCAATGCAATTAAAATTTATTTACAAAATCAAGGATACGATGTGTATGTTGGAAATGATGGAATTGCAGGTTTAGAAATTGTGGAAAAAGAAACAATTCATCTTGCTATTGTTGATATTATGATGCCACGTATGGATGGTCTAACAATGGTCGCAAAGTTAAGGGAAAAATATGATTTTCCAGTTATTTTTCTTTCAGCAAAATCAGAAGATATTGATAAAATCATGGGACTTAATTTAGGTGGTGATGATTATGTTACCAAACCATTTGTACCGATGGAATTAATGGCACGTGTTCGTTCCCATCTAAGACGTTATGGACGTTACTTAGATGCGACAGCACCTAAAGAAAGTGATTCTATTTATCTTTGTGGTGGGCTTGAACTGAATGTAGATACTAAAACTGTTTTAGTTGATGGCAAAAAGGTAAAAGTAACACCAATCGAATTTAAAATATTAGAATTATTAATGAAAAATGCGGGAAAGGTTTTTTCTGCCGATGATATTTATGAACGTGTTTGGAATGAAGAAGCCATTAATAGTGAAACAGTGATGGTTCATGTTCGTAATTTAAGAGAAAAAATAGAAATTAATCCTAAAAAACCACAATATTTAAAAGTTGTTTGGGGTGTTGGATATAAAATTGATAAATAATAGGAGGAAACATGAAAAATAAAAACAGATTACTTAAAATACTTTTATTTTCTGTATTGATTATTGCCTCATTAGTCACTTATTTAAGTTATGGGGTAAAAGAAAAAACGACTTCGACTAAACTTGATTTTGATAATAATCGAAGTAGAATTACCGAAATACTTACAAGTAAAAGTATTTTATTAGATATGAGAATTCAAAGAAGAAAAGGAAATTATGATTTACTTCATTATTATGTTAAAGGTGATAATATTGATCAACTAAATGTTTATGGTGATTATTCTTTAAAAGATGTTTTTAATGATTATATTTATGAGTTAGATGATGAAAATAATCGTGATACAAAAGGAATCAAATATTATGTTTATGATAAAACAGACGAAAAAATCTTTTTCACAAATTCTAAAAAGAATTTAAAAAAAGCATTTGAAACTCAAGATAAAAAAGTATTAAATGACTATCAATGGTATACAACCATTGATTATGATGAAAATGGAAATGTTTCTCTTGAAGGAAATCAAACCAGCGATTGGGAAGGATCCTTCTACAATACTTCCTTTGATCAACTTTTTAAAAATAATTATTTAGATGAAGGTAATAGTGATATTATTAATCAAATAACCATCAATAATCCAACAAACATTAAAGTATTAATTGCGATACCTAAAAAATTACCAACAAATTGTTATTTAGAACAATTATGTTCTAAACAAGGATCCATTTCTGATGTTTTAATAACCTATGTCTTTATCATTGTTGCAGCTCTTGTCATTTTTATGTTATTTGTGCCAGTAAGAAAACTGATTGACATTGAGCCTTTTAAAACAGTTGTTAAAGTTAAATTATTCTTTATGTTCTTTATTTATATTATTTTAATTGCAATGTGGCTTGCTGTCATGACAGAAGTATTAAGGGCCTCTTGGCAAGGAACTTTTGCTTGGATGCTAAGAGAAAGAGGAATGGCTGGTGCCGGTGTTGCGATTGAACCGATTATCAATGTAGGTGGTTGGTTTGTTTTCTATGCCATGATTATGTATTTTATCTTTTATATCAAATCTATTCTTGTTTTTGGTAAAGACTTTAGATCGGAACATACGCTTGTTTGTAGTGCTTATCACTATTTTAAAGATGAAATTAAAAGCTTAACACAATTTGATTTAAAGAATCAAAAAGGAAATATCATTCTTAAAATAGGTTTAATCAGTGGTATTTGTATTGAAGGAATTCTATTATTTGTTTATTTTTTTATGGGAATTATAGGAAATCTTTATTATATTAGTCCACGTATTTATCTTATTTTTACATGTTTTATTTCTTTGATTTGTGCCATCATTATTATGTTGATTTCTAAAAAGCTACTTTCAAAAGTAAGCAATGATTATCAAGTTCTTTTACAATCAGCCAATCATTTAGCTCAAGGTGAATTTAATGATAAAATCAATCAAGATCTTGGTTTATTTAATTCACTTAAAGATGAACTTAATTGTATCAATGATGGTTTTAAAGATGCGGTAAGTAAAGAAGTTGCATCACAAAAGATGAAAACAGAATTGATTAGTAATGTTTCTCATGATTTAAAAACACCTTTAACATCTATTATTTCTTATATTGATTTATTAAAAAATGAAGATTTATCAAAAGAACAACAAGATGAATATATTGATATTTTAGATCGTAATACTAAAAGATTAAAAACACTTATTGAAGATCTATTTGAAGTATCTAAAGTCAATAGTGGTAATATCCAATTAAATCCTATAGATTTAGATATTCATGCCTTATTACAACAAGTTCTCTTTGAATATCAAGAACAATTCGAACATCATCATTTAAATCTAAAAAATGATTATGAAAATAAAAAAATCATTTGTCATTTAGACAGTGAAAAAACTTATCGTGTTTTAGAAAATTTATGTCAAAATATCTGTAAATACGCTTTAGAACATACACGAGTTTATTTACAAATCGTTGAAACGAATCAACAAGTTATTGTCGTTTTCAAAAATATTTCAGCACATGAAATATCTAATCCAGGTGATTTAACAGAAAGATTTGTACAAGGAGATGCTTCACGTAAAAGTGAAGGTTCTGGTTTAGGACTTGCTATCTGTAAAAGCTTTGTGGAGGTTCAAGGTGGAACTTTTGAAGTGAATGTAGATGGTGATCTCTTTAAGACAACAATTATCTTTCCTAAGAAAATAGAAAATGATTAAAAAGGTTATTCCCTGGATCCTACTCTTTCTCCTTCTTCTTATGATCAATACAGAAATGATTTTTATGATTTATGAAACTATCTCATTTTTGAGATAGTTTTTCATATTTTGAAAAAAATAACTCTAGCAAAATGGCTAAAAATCAATACTTTCAAGAGGTTAAAAAAGGTTAATTGTACTTATTTAGTAACAAATTGGTAACAAAAAAACTAGGCTTTTATTTTATTAATTTCCACGAATAATTTATTAATAACTGTATCGGTATAAACATCAAAAGTAATATCTTTCATTTTGTGCCCAAGTACTCTTTTTCTAGAGAATACATCCACACCATTTGTTTGACAAAGAGTTGTAAATGTAACCCTTGCATCGTGAAGGGTATGTTTCATGTTTAGATTTTCTAAACATGGTTTAAAATAACTATCAATAAAGTTAGTGTAGCTTTGGTCTATCAATCTCTTTTTATCACATAGTAGCAAATCGATTACGAATGGTTTTATATTATCATGAATTGGTATAATTCTATTTTTACCAGCTTCGGTTTTCAAACCTGTATAAAAATAGGATACCTTTCTTTCAATTCCATCATCATTGCATATTTCATCTATATGTATATCATTTCTATCAATATTTAAAAGCTCATTTGCTCGTAAGCCACTAAAAATATAAATGAGTATAATCTTAGACACATCATTATTTGCTTCTTGCAAACGTTTGATCTCATCATATGAAAATGCATAATGTTTCTTAGTTCCTTCATCTTTTCCACATTTAATGTATTCTGTATAGTCATCATCACGATTGATATATTGATGAATAACTGCGTATTTGAATATTTTAGCACAAAGAACTTTCATATGAACTTTTGTCCCTTGTGCACTTGTATCATTGTCAAAAACATATTGTAAATCTTGTAATGTTATATCAGTTATCTTTCTATCATATATTATTTTAAAATGTTTGATCCATGAATTATATCCACGTTTAGATGAATCTGATAACAAAGAAAATTCCTCTCTATATAAAATATCAAAGATTTCTTTGAATGTTGGTGTTTGAGTATTTTTCCTTTCTTTAATCTTATTAAAAATATTAGGAGACAATTCTTTTATTTCTTCATCATTTATTTGTTTACTAGCAGCTAATTGATAAAGAGATAAAGCATTTAGAGCTTCAAGCTTAGTTTCAAAAGTTCCTATAACAATTTGTTTCTTTTTTCCTGTCCAAATGTCACATTCATTACTAGAAACCCTTGCGCAATATGGTTTTCTTCTTTTTCCTGATAACTTTACAACAGTACCGGCATTATTCGGCCTACGAGCATAGGTTGTTTTTCTAGGCATAATAAAAACACGTCCTTTCTTTTATTCAGTTTCCTTGAACGTGTTTTTATGATAAAATTGAACACGTAAAAGGTGAAAATCTTTTACATTTACCTATATAAGTTCATTTGAACTGATAAAATCACTCTATTTGCAAGCGGAGTGATTTTATTTTTTTATAAAAGATTTTCTTTATAATATCCAAAATCAAATCTCCATTTTATAATTTCTTTAAAATGTACACTCAGGAGGTGAGTGTCATGTCAAAACAAGACTACATCAAATGCATCACAAGAATATTGATGCAAATTGATGATCTAGAATTACTAGATGTTATCTACAAAGCAGTACATAAGCTTTATAGAAAATCTAAATAATTCATTCAATGGGCAATTATTGCCCATCTTTTCCAAAGGCTTTTCCTAAATAATATACAAGAACCTTACGTTCAACTTTATTCAAGTTTAAAAACGCTTTGATAGCTCTAATTTCATTATCTTCTAAATCATAATCTTTTTTCAGCAATTCAATAGAATCATTATTTTCAATAAAGATATCCCCAATACCATTAACTAGCCAATCGTAACTGACATTGAATTCATTACATATCATTTTAAGAGCTGTTTCGCTCGGCTTCATATTACGTTTTTCCCAACCGGTTACAGTTGTTCCAGCAATGCCAATTCTTTTTCCAAAATCAATTTGCGTTAAGTGAAGAGTGTCTTTTCTCAAATATTTAATTCTTTCATGAATAGAATCATTATTTTCAATAAAAATATCGCCAACACCGTCAACCAACCAATCGTAACTCACATTAAATGCATTACAAATTGTTTTGATATTTCTTTTTGTTACTGTACTGCCACCTTTTTCTAATTTGGCTATTGCAGTACCTCCAATACCACACACTTCACCTAATTCTAATTGAGTGATTTTAAGAATCTTTTTCCTCAAGTAACGGACCCTTTCATTTATTGTCATATCTTTTGCATCTGTTAGTGTGTCCATCGTAGTTTCTCCTAAGATAATTATTGTTCATTTCTCCCAACAGCTCTTTCTAAATAATTTATGAGAACATCACGTTCATTTTCATCAAGCTTTAAGAATTCTTCAATAAGTCTAACTTCTACATCTCTTAAATTATAATCTCTTTTTAATATTTCAATGGTTGAATCATCATCTTCAATAAAAATATCCCCAGTGCCATCAACCAGCCAATTATAGTTCACATTAAATTCGTTGCAAATCAACTTAATTGTTGCTTCTGGAGGCGTTCTATCTCCTTTTTCCCAGCCAACAACAGTAGAGCCGGCCGAACCTAATCGTTTACCAAATTCTATTTGAGTCATTTTTAATTCATTTTTTCTAAGAAATTTAATTCTTTCACGAATAGAACCATTCATTATACTTTCACATCCTTTCTAATTCCATAATATACTCAAAAATATCGCATTGCAATATTTTTTTAGAGAAACTATTGACATAAAATATCGCAACGAGTAATATAAAAGTGTGATAAATATCGCATTGAGATAAAAAAAGGAGGAAAGGGAATGACGGAACAAGAATTGAATACTTTGATTGAGTTAATTACAAAGCTCAATAAAGGGCAATACGAAAAGCTAAGAAGTATGCTTGATATTGCGTTTTCGGTTTCATCAGAAAGCGTTGTTTTAGAAATGAATGAAGAAAAGAAGAAAATCTTTGTAAGAGGAATAAAAGATGACACCTATGTAGGTGCCTATCCCTTAGCTGTTTCTTTTAGTAGCAAAACGGAGAAATAAAAAAAGAGGTGAATGTGATGGAATATCAAATTCGTGTTAACCACAAAGCTTTCAAAAGACCAATCGAACTTGCTCTTCCGGAGGATTGTTTAATCATGGTGGAGGAGTTAGAAACGATCGAGGGTGGTTGGAAAAAAGCTAAACCTGTATGGCAGAACTTTAATCAAGAAAATCAAGAAGATAAAAAGTAGATTGCTAGAACAATCTACTTTTGGAAGCAATAAGGACATCTAATCGCTTTTGTAAATGTACTTGATAGCGCAATGTCATCTACTTGCTTTTCTGAATCACAAATTTGGCAAGCGCTTTTGTTTAATGAAATGATTTTACAAGCTTCTGTTTCATTGGATAAGTCATGAATTGTATTGCTTGAAGAATCGTACAAGAAGCTTTGCTTTCCAGCGTTAGGACTTAGCATATTCATCCCTCCTTTCTTAAAGATTAATTATAGCATTGTTTATCAAAATTAAAGAAAAAAAGAACAAATTGGACTCAAAACAAGAAAGGAGATATCAAATGGACAATCGAAAAACAATTGCAGAATTGGATGAAATAGTAATTGAAATTATTAACTTATTAGCTGATAAAGGCATAAGTGTTAATGATGCCAGATACATTTCGGGAAATATACCTACAGTTTTAGAAGTAGAAACAAAAGTGAAAAGGATAGATTAGATGAACACTGTAGAAGCAATCAAAAGAATCTACTGCATTTGTTATCCAATGGTTTTATGTTGTTTGTTATGTATTTATTTGCAAAAGAAAGAAAACCTACAAATTAAAATGCAGGTTTTGGTAATTGTAACTTATTACATATATCTTTATATTCTTCGAACACTGATTTAGCCAGTGGATTAAAAATACTATCATAATCTTTTAGTAAGGGATGCTCAAAATCTAATACTATTGAAATATCCGACTTAACTTCAATTAGATTTAAATACGCGGTGTACAAAAGTGGAACATATTTTTGACTGTTTGAATCCATCAAATACATGTTATCAATACACAAAAATGTAAAGTCTCCTATAATTTGTAAATCCATATGCGACAATTCGCAACCTTTAGAGTAAAGATTTAATGATATGTATTTTTTATAAAATGGAAAATAAAATTCATCAAATCGTTTATGCAGAGCATCTGTTCGTATTTGCTTTTTACTAGTTCTGTTGTTTATCCAAGCTAAAAGTACAGCAGTAATAAAAGGTACAGTTATGCTAAGTAAATCAATTGCATCTTCAAAACACATTCATTTCACCTCTCTTTCTAAAGATAAATTATATCACTATTTATCTAAATTAAGGGAAAAAGAACAAATTGGACTTTGGAAAGGAGAAAACATGGAGTTCATATCAAAAATACTGTATTTATCGAAAATACTTTTTATGATCATTTATCCAATATTCCTGTCAGGAAAAACTGAGATAACGAAGGATGGAGAACACGTTAGCGCTACAAAATATCTCACGGGTTACTACATCTTATATTTATGTATTGTCATATCGGAAATAAGTTAGGAAATAGTTTTATTTCCTTATAGCAATCAGTCAATAAAAATGACACAAACCAAAAATACGTTAATTAAAATGAAGAATAATTTAACTAGTATTCTAAAAAATGTAGAAACTGCAATATCTCTAAGTAATTTGATAACACATTGGCTGATTGCTCTAAGTGAATAAAAAAAGACTACATTATTTGTTTAAAGCAGTCAGTCAATGAAATGGCACAAACATAAAAGGCGCACTAATGTACGCCAAGGATTATTAATAGAAGTTCAGCTAAAACTGTTGAAATTGTTGCAATTGCTATGTCGCTAACGAATTTACAGTATTGTTTAGAAAGCTTTACTTCTAAATTAAATTTTATTTTCCTTAAATCACCACCTTCCAAGGTGATTATAACACATTGACTGATTGCTCTAAGTGAATAAAAAATGATAGCTTTATCTTTTTAAAGCAATCAATTAGCAACAAAAGGGTGCGCTAAAGCACACCTAATGTTTTAAGAATTAAAGCACTTAAAACTTCAACAATCACTGATGTTGCGACTTTTACAATGATTTTAGAGAAATCTTTAGATAGCCCTAATTCTATTTTAATCTTTATCTTCCTTGTATCACCTCCTTTAGTTTAGTGAAGAAAGAAGATAAGAACCATTAATAGAATAACACAATTGTTAATTGGTTGCTCTAAACAAATAAAGAAGAAAGGAATGATACATATGGAACAAAGAAAACAAAGAACCAAACAACAAGCACTTGGCGCTTTAATTTCAATCACTAAAAAGTTAGATGATTCAGAAGTGCGTAGAGTTGCTGATATTTGTCAAGGGATGGTTCTTGCTAAACAGGCCAAACCTGCAGTAAAGCAAGTTGAACAAAAGGAGGTGTAATATGAAAGATTTAGCAAAGAAGCAGGAAGTCTTAAAAGCTTTAGATGGGCTTTCATATAATGATTGGTTAGAAATCAAATTTAAAGCTGACAACTACTTTAGAGAACAAATGAAAGCTTTTGAAAGTCAAATGAGATTGGACTCTAAAGTAGCTGATGCCAAGTATTAGAAATAAAGCTGCTACTCATCAAGGAGCTAATTTCTCGATAAAAACCTAAAAAATGAAGAAAGTTGCTACTAGTCCCACAATTAAGTCGTCAGAACCAGGGAAGTTAGTTCCTTGATGGGTAGCAAAAAAAGAAAGGAGACGAAAGCAAAATGGCACATAAAGATCCGCAAGAACTGTATGAAGAGTTCTTTATAAAAGAAAGGAATATTTGTTTAGAACTTATTCGTAAATATGAAATTTCATCAAAAACATTTAAGGAATGTGCAATTCCTGACACTGTTAAAAGACTGCATGAAATGGATGTGACATTGTCTAAAATGGACGAACAAATCACAAGGTTGCAAGCAATTATTGATGTAGGTCTTTATACAGGAATTGTTACTGCAACTTTCTATAGCAAAGAATTTGTTGGAGTTTTTGTACCTGTTTTAAATCACGCACGAAGAGGTAAAGAAGATGGAAATAAAGGACAATGAAAATATTTCAATTGAAGAATGTATGAAGCGTATGCACAAAAGTAGAGAGTTTATTCTAAATGCTATTCAGCAAAATGAACTTCAAGGAATTGTTGTCGTGAATGAAAGCGGAAGACGTACCCCTCATATTCCAAGAAAGCCATTTGAACAGTACATGACAACATATCGTCAAAATCCAACAGAGGCATTGGTAACCGCATTGTTTAACTTCATAGGAGAAAAATTCCCAAACTCCAAAGAAGATTTGGTAAGTGCATTGATTAATGCTTTAGAAAAAGAAAAAGCCGATGTGAAAAACCACATCAGCAAAATATAACCACAAATATTATAGATAAATCCAGGAGGAATTACAATATGAAATTAACAAGAAATGGGCAAATCGTTCTTTTATCCGCATTTGTCGTAGCGCTTCTTATGAGTGGAGTTGGATTTGTTAAAGCCAAAACAGCAGAAGCAAAGTATCAAGAACAATCGGCTCAAATGCAACTTTATAAAGATGAGTTGAATGATGCTCAAAATCAAATCAATGAATACACTCAATACAAAGCTATGTATGAGTGCATTCAAGTAGAAAAGAATCAACTTCAAGAGCAAGTTGATGAAATGAACAAATGAAAAGCTCTAGGGCAGTTTACGATAACGTTTTACTGGCCGGGAGAAGATAAGTATGGGCGTTTGACATCTACAGGAGTCAATGCAATTGAAGGGAAAACAATTGCGGTAGATCCTGCAGTTATTCCATATGGCTCTATAGTCTTGATTAATGGCAATGAATACGTTGCGCAAGACTGCGGAGGAGCAATTAAAGGGAGAAAGATAGATGTTTTTGTAGAAAATCCAAAAATGGAAAAACAAGTAACGGAAGTATATTTGAAAAGGAGAACATGAAAATGGATGAATTATTAGATGCAATCATTGAAGGATTAAAGAAAAGAGGGGGGGGAGCTACCAGAAATCACGTTAATAGATATGGAGCTCGTAGCAACTCCTAAAGATGGACTTGAATGTAGAATACAAGGTACAGAAATGACTAAAAAGATTCTAAAGTCATTAGAAATATCAAATGAGGATTTAGATAAAATGCTAAGACCTGCAGCAAAATGTCTAAAGGGATTTGCTGATTATCTTATTGAAAAAATGGATGAAAAGAATGAAGAAATGAGAAAAGAAATATTTAGTAAGATTTCAAAAATGAATTAAGAGATGACATCCGTTATCTCTTAGCAAATATAGAGCTTCTTATGTTTAAAAGCCATGTTCTGTTCTATGTTTGCTAAGAGCTAATAAATGCTCTATAGGCTATTATTCAATACCGGTTTTTACCTCCAAAAGATTAAAACTCAGCGAAGAGTTAGTGAATGATGATTTGTATGTTTTCAATAATAGCCTATTTTTATTCGATAGAAAGGAGAAGGAATATGAAGTATGTAGATTATGTTGTTGATCAAATAAATATCATACAAAAAAGATACACCTACAGAAATGTATTTAAGGATTGGCTGGCTATGGTTGCAAACTGGCATGGAGGAAAACATCAATTTATTGAAGATGGAGATACTTTCGATGATACGGTTGAGGAATATGCTTTGAGGGATTCCGTTGAATTATCAAGATGTGCATGGGCAGTTTATAATGCAGGTTCTAGAAAAATCAATTTTCTTTTAGCGGTAAATGACACATTAAATAATGATGATCATGATAAAATGCATGATTTCATTGTTGAAAAGTTCTCATAAAAAAAGAAGCCATCAATTAAATATTGACGACACCTTTTTATACTTTTTCCTGACAACTTGATTATAGCATATGCATTTGTAAAAGCATAGATATAATCAATGGAAAATGTGTAAAAGAGTGTCTTAATTAAGCTTGTAATGGATATTAACAAGTCGTCAAAAAGGAAACGTACTGAAATAGAGTATGACTATGAGAATTTATATGATGTTCCAATTGACACACTAAAAGATAAATACATAGAGGAACTGTTAAGAACAAACAAGATAGACCATCATTACACAACAAAGACAATTCAATCAGGAAATCAGTTTGAGGTGGAAATTTATCCAACCTTTAATAAGAAAGACATTGAAAAGTACAAGCTACCTAAAAAGCCATCAAAGAAAGCCCAGAAGAATTTAAATGAAAAAAATGCAAGAAAACGATTGATAAGATTGATCAATGCAAATTTTGATTTAGATGACTGGGCTATTCATTTAACCTATTCTAACGAAAACCTGCCACCATCAATAGAAGAAGCTGAAAAAGAAGTCTACAAGTACATTAGAAAAATCAACTATCGAAGAAGGAAAGTTGGATTGCCTAATGCAAAATGGATATATGTAACTGAATACGACCCAAAGAAAAAAATAAGGCTTCATCATCATCTGCTGATAGAAAAAGGGATTGATAGAAAGGTTATGAAAAGCCTTTGGAAAAACGGAACAAGGACCGAAATAAAAGAACTTGAACCGGATGAATTTGGTTTGACCGGTATTGCCAATTACATCTCAAAAGATCCTAAAGGAAAAAAACGATGGAAATCATCAAAGGGATTGAAACAGCCTATAGAAAGAAAAAGCTACACAGTATTTTCAAGAAAGAAAATCAGCAAGATGATAAGTGACAGCTCGTTGATATCTCAATACATGAACACCAATTACAAAGCAAAACAGTATTTGAGTCATGAAGTAAGGTACAACAAGACCAATCATATGTACTACATATATGTACAGATGAAAATAAAGAACAAAAAGGAGAGATGCGAAAGGAGAAATATTTGATATGGCGGATGAACTGTTAAGGATTAACATTAAGATCACTAAAACTATGATGGAAAAGTATATTGACGACTTCATCGATGATGAGATTATGGATGAAAAGGCTGAATCAACTTATGAAAAATATAGACTTGTGCTGACAAAGTTTATTGAATCGATTGAAAATGAAGAAGTTTCTAAAAAGGACATGATTGCCTACAAACAAAGCATGCAGAAAAAGTATGCGACAAAGACAATCAACAATTACATTATCATCATCAATAAATTTATGAAGTACATTGAGTTGGTTGAAGTAGATGCCTACTCCAAGAAGATGTTGAAAAAGCATATTTCAGACAATTATTCTTTAAAACCCATTAGAGAGCAAGAAAAGACTTCACTTGAAAATGTTCTTGAGCCAAGTGAATTTAAAAGAATGCTGAAAATGGCTAAACAATTAGGATACCAAGACATATATATGATCATGAAGATTTTCGGCTATACAGGAATAAGACTAAGTGAATTGAAGTTCTTCACTTTTGAAAATATTCAGGAGAAGAAAGGTTATATTGAAGTTTATAACAAAGGTAAGTTGAGACAAGTTCCTTTAAGAAGTGATTTAAGAAGAGAACTCTTGAAATATGCAAAGAAAAATAACATTGAGCAGGGAACTTTGTTTCCGGGAGTCGATGATAAAACAAAAATGCTTTCAAAAAAGACCATCCAAAACAGGATAAAGAAAATATGTGGTAAATGCAGGGGAATTTCACTAGAAAAAGCACACCCCCATGCATTCAGACATATGTTTGGAATCCAATGGGTACACCA
>OCAA01000872.1_pt1 | contig 20375 bp, 14 predicted proteins | sample 1538241 | NCBI WGS metagenome assembly OCAA01 (sample SAMEA2580241, study PRJEB22360) | human gut metagenome | biome: human gut; feature: human-associated habitat; material: faeces | place: Denmark | collected 2008/2010
CGAACCCTCGTCCAAACGAGGAAGCCATACGCTTTCTACATGCTTATCTTCGCCTGAATTTTCGTGTATAGACAAGACCGAAGCCACCAATCTATACCTTATCCTCTAAAATTTCGTGAGAGATGCGAGGAAAGTCTCAAACTATTCCCGAATTTGCTGTGCCACTTTACCAAACGCTTCGGAACAAGAGCTTTTGAGTGACATCTCGTTTCTACCACTATGGCAGAAATAAAGTTAATCTACTATACTTCGATTAAGCAGCGAGAGCGTAATTTTCGTTGCCAGATAAAATTTTGATAACTGAGATTATAGTGCCAATCACCGACGCACTGCATGCTTACATACCACTCCAACTCGCTGTCAAATCCAGTCAAGCCCGAACTGGTATCTATGATAGATGCTGCAAACATAATAATTTTTTCTCAATTATATGCCATCCCTTTGCAATTATTAGTAATATTCTGTGTGAATCAATCTTTTGCCAATATGACTTAAAGCTATGTTTGTGAGCATTCTTGTACAAAAATGGATAACCTTATGGACAATTTTGTTCTGTTGTCTGAGGTGTTTTCTTTATCTTTACCCCGACAAATAGTGATAATTAAATCCAATAATCAGAATATGATGAAGAACCTGTTTCTTACTTTTGCTCTGTTGGGAAGTTCTGCGATGCTCTCGGCACAGGCAACAATTAAAATACCGAAAGTCTATCAGCCTGTCAAGAAATCTATGTACCATAAAGGATGGATTGACTTTAATAAGAATGGTGTGATGGATGTTTATGAAAATCCGAATGCAAAAATTGAAGACCGTATTGAAGACCTTCTCGGACAAATGAATATCGAAGAGAAGACTTGCCAAATGGTGACGCTCTACGGTTATAAAAGGGTGCTGAAGGATGCACTTCCTACTTCCGAATGGAAGAATATGTTGTGGAAAGATGGAATAGGAGCCATTGATGAACACTTGAATGGTTTTCAGCAATGGGGGCTTCCTCCTTCGGATAATGAGAATGTGTGGCCGGCTTCCCGGCATGCATGGGCATTGAATGAAGTACAGCGGTTTTTTGTTGAGGATACCCGTCTTGGAATTCCGGTCGATTTTACCAACGAAGGCATTCGGGGGGTAGAGAGTTATCGTGCTACGAATTTCCCGACGCAACTCGGATTGGGACATACTTGGAATCGTGATTTAATTTATAAAGTGGGGAGGATAACCGGACGTGAGGGACGTATGTTGGGCTATACTAATGTGTATGCTCCTATTCTCGATGTGGGGCGTGACCAGCGCTGGGGGCGTTATGAGGAGGTGTATGGTGAGAGCCCCTATCTGGTAGCCGAATTAGGTATTGAGATGGTGAAAGGAATGCAATATAATCATCAGGTAGCTGCCACCGGTAAACATTTTATAGCTTATAGTAATAATAAAGGTGCGCGTGAGGGCATGGCGCGTGTCGACCCGCAAATGTCTCCTCGTGAGGTGGAGATGGTTCATGTTTATCCGTTTAGGAGAGTGATAAAGGAGGCAGGTTTGTTGGGAGTGATGAGTTCTTATAATGATTATGACGGCTTTCCTATTCAAAGCAGTTCTTATTGGCTTACTACCCGTTTACGCGGTGAATGGGGGTTCAGGGGATATGTCGTTTCGGATAGTGATGCGGTGGAATATCTGTATACCAAGCATGGAACGGCAAAGGATATGAAGGAGGCTGTGAGGCAGAGTGTGGAAGCCGGACTGAATGTCCGTTGCACCTTCCGTTCTCCGGACTCGTATGTGTTGCCGTTGCGCGAACTTGTTGAAGAAGGGGGATTAAGTGAAGAACTGATAAACGACCGTGTGCGGGATATTCTCCGTGTCAAGTTCTTGGTAGGGTTGTTCGACGAGCCTTATCAAACAGACTTGGAAGGTGCCGATAAGGAAGTGGAGAAGAAAGAGAACTTGGAAGTGGCTCTTCAGTCTTCCAAAGAGTCGCTGGTGTTACTGAAAAATGAACGGAATACATTGCCGTTAGATATTTCATCAATAAAGAAAATAGCTGTATGTGGTCCTAATGCGGATGAGAGCGGTTATGCTTTGACTCACTATGGTCCTTTGGCTGTAGATGTGGTTACTGTGTTGCAGGGGATTAAGGATAAAGTGAAAGGTAAAGCGGAGGTACTATATGCCAAAGGTTGTGAATTGGTTGATGACAATTGGCCTGAGTCCGAATTAATTGATTATCCGTTGACGGAGACGGAAAAGGATGAAATAGATAAAGCGGTAGCCGATGTTAAGCAGGCGGATGTAGCTGTCGTGGTGCTTGGAGGCGGACAACGTACTTGTGGTGAGAATAAGTCGAGAAGCAGTCTTGACTTGCCGGGACGCCAGCTTGATTTATTGAAAGCGGTATACGCCACCGGGAAACCGGTCGTGCTGGTATTAATCAATGGCCGTCCGCTTTCCATAAATTGGGCGGATAAATTTGTCCCTGCCATTCTGGAGGCGTGGTATCCGGGCTCGATGGGAGGCATAGCCGTTGCCGATGCCTTGTTTGGAGATTATAATCCGGGTGGAAAGCTGACGGTTACTTTCCCGAAGAGTGTCGGACAGATTCCGTTAAATTTCCCGGCTAAACCTTCTTCGCAAATTGATGGCGGGAAGAATCCGGGGATGCCCGGAAATATGTCTCGTGTAAATGGTCCTTTGTATCCGTTTGGTTACGGATTGAGTTATACTACTTTTGAATATTCCGATTTGCAGGTGAGCCCGAAAGTAATTACACCAAATCAGAAAGTAACCGTCACCTGTAAGGTTACTAACACCGGCAAACGGGCAGGAGATGAAGTCGTACAGCTCTATTTAAGGGATGTTGTCAGTTCTCTGACTACTTACGAAAAGAATTTGGTGGGTTTTGAACGTCTTCATCTGAAGCCGGGTGAAACCAAGGAAGTCCGTTTTATGCTTGATCGTAAAGATATGGAACTGCTGAACGCAAAGAATGACTGGGTGGTGGAACCGGGCGAGTTCAGAGTGATGGCCGGTGCTTCTTCGGAGGATATTCGCCTGAGTGATAAGTTTGCGGTGGTGGAATATGGCATGAATGGCGTGTGGTCTGAAACAGGAAACAGTAAGGGAGATGTTATTTCCGCCAGTACCGAAATGCAAGATGTGGGCATGACACTCGATAATGATTTGAAGACTTGCTGGCAAGGGAACAAGGGGGACTATATTACTTTTGCTTTGGAGAACGGTGCAAAAATAGATGGTCTGTCGATTGCTTGGAAGAAAGAGAATACCGGCGAGGCGGATTTTGAAATCCAGCTTTCGGGCGGTGGAGGACAGTTCCTGACGGTCTATTCGGGCAGCGTGTCGAAGTTTAATGAATGGATGTCTTACACATTCAAAGGCACTACCGCAAGTGACTTGCGTATTCTTTTGAATTCGGATGGATTGGGAGTGGCTGAGGTGAAAATCAATCAATTAAAAAAAGAATAATAAAGAATTTAGGTCGTTATAGCATGTGTTTTGCCAAGAAGTGAGTATATTTGGGAGCGCATTATGTGCTCCCAAATTTTATATAAATATATTATGAATAAAAAAATATTAGCGTTGTGTATAAGTGGTTTGTTGTTGGGTGCTTGCACTTCAAAGCCACAGAAGAATATAGTTACAGTGGATGAAAATAGTGATAAAATGTTCTTGTTTGTAGGCAGTTATGCCACACCGGACGAAGAAGGCATCAAGGTTTATCGGTTTAGCGAAGATACCGGGAAGGCAACTTATATCAGTGGCTTGAAAGGAATCTCGAATCCTTCTTATCTCACTCCGTCTGTGGATGGTGAAAGACTGTATGCCGTAGGTGAGGATGACGGACAGACTTCTACGGCGAATGCCATTATATTTAATAAGGAGGACGGCAAGTTGACATTGCTGAACTCTCAGCCCACCAACGGCGGAGCGCCTTGTTACATTACGTTGAGCCCTTCCGGTAAGTTTGTGTTGACGGCTAATTACATGGGCGGAAGCATCACTGTCTTCCCACTGAATAAGGAAGGCAGATTGGAGTCGGACAGCCGTTTGATTTCCTTTGTCGGCGATGGTCCCGACAAAGAAAGGCAGTCACAACCCCATTTGCATTGTGCGGAATTTACTCCTGACCACAAATATCTGTTGGCAAATGATTTGGGAACAGACCAAATACATGTCTTCCCGGTGAGCGAATCGGTCTCTGATGGAGTTTCCCATTCCTTGCTGAATGAAGGAGAGTCGACCGACATAAAGGTGGAACCCGGTTCGGGTCCCCGTCACATCTGTTTCCATCCCAATCAGAAATTTGCTTATCTTATTAATGAACTATCAGGTAAAGTAACGGCTTTTTCTTATCATGAAGGAAAACTGGATGCTATCCAGTATATAGCTGCCGATACGGTCGGCGCCAAAGGAAGTGCTGATATTCATATTACTCCCGATGGGAAGTTTCTGTATGCTTCCAATCGTCTGAAAGCAGATGGCATTGCTATTTTTGCTGTGGACAGTGATAAAGGGACATTGACAAAAATTGGTTATGAATTGACAGGTATTCATCCGCGTAACTTTGTCATTACGCCCAATGGCCGTTATTTATTGGTAGCTTGCAGGGATAGTAACCTGATTCAGATATTTGAGATTGATAAGGAAACAGGTTTGCTGACCGATACGGGAGAAAAGATAGAAACCTCTAGACCGGTGTGTCTGAAGTTTTCTTATTGAATTGTTGTCTGATTATATTGAGAATGCAAAAGGGGCACAACGTATTGTGGGGGATTCTTGGATGAATCACCGTAACCAATCACAGCGTATATATGAAAGCTGCTTTTGCCGGATTGATAAGATTTCATCATTTAATGCTTGGATTCTATTAGGTTTGTACTCTATTAATTGAGAAATTTGCAGCAATGGTAAAAGAAGAGATGAAATAATCGTTAATACATGATAAATACAGGCATATGAATGTAGATTTTGAACAGAAAATAGCTTTGTTGCAGCAGCAACATGAAGCATTGTTGCAGCGGTCAAATCTTCCGGTGGAAGAAACGAATGGTATTGTTTGTCGTTATACGTATCCGATAGTTACGCGGGAACATATACCGTTGGAGTGGCGCTATGATTTTAATCCGGCTACCAATCCATATTGTATGGAGCGTATTGGTTTTAACGCAACCATGAATAGCGGAGCCATGAAATGGAATGGTAAATACGTATTGGTTGTCCGTGTGGAAGGTGCAGACCGGAAATCTTTTTTTGCTGTAGCAGAGAGTCCGAACGGCATTGATAATTTTCGCTTTTGGAAGCGTCCCATAACATTGCCTGATATTAATCCTGCAGAAACAAATGTATATGATATGCGTCTCACTGCCCATGAAGACGGCTGGATATATGGAATATTTTGCAGTGAATGCCATGACGACAGTGCACCGGCCGGCGACCTTTCGTCAGCAGTGGCAAAGGCAGGTATTGTCCGTACCAAGGATTTGGTGGAATGGGAACGTTTGCCGGACCTGAAGTCTTACAGTCAGCAGCGGAACGTAGTGCTTCATCCTGAGTTTGTTAATGGAAAATATGCACTCTATACCCGTCCGCAAGATGATTTTATCAATGCCGGCAACGGAGGAGGTATCGGTTGGGCACTTATAGATGATATAACACAGGCAGAAGTGAAAGAAGAAATCATTATAAATCATCGTTATTATCATACAATAAAAGAGGTAAAGAATGGGGAGGGACCACATCCCATCAAAACATCTGCCGGATGGTTGCATTTGGCACATGGGGTGCGTGCCTGTGCTGCCGGATTGCGCTATGTACTTTATCTTTATATGACGGCATTGGATGAACCTTGGAAGCTGACAGCAGAACCGGCAGGTTATTTCTTGGCTCCACTGGGCAGCGAAAGAGTGGGAGATGTATCCAATGTGTTATTCTCTAATGGTTGGATTGCAGATGAGGACGGTACTGTATATATCTATTATGCATCCAGTGATACTCGTATGCATGTGGTGACTTCTACTATTGATAAACTGGTAGATTACTGTATGCATACACCGGCAGACGGATTACGTTCGGCAACATCCGTAGATGCGATTAATAATCTGATTGATAAAAACGAAACATATTTGAATAAATGAAAGTTTTTAGGATTAATCCTCTTGATGCTGCTTCCTTGCTCTGCTCTTTCCATGTGGGGACAGACCGGACAACAAATGAAACTTATTTCTTATAATATTTGGAATGGTTTTGAAGGAGACTCGTTGAGGCGTGCGCGTTTTATCGAATGGACTCGAAAACAGGCTGCTGATATCTTTGTGTTGACAGAATTAGTCGGCTTTAAGGAAAAGGATTTGAAAACATTGGGGCAGGTGTGTGGGTATCCGTATGCTGCCATTGTGAAGGAAGAGGGGTATCCTGTCGGAGTGCTTTCCAAGCAACCGATAGAAGTGATTAAGAAACAAGTAGAAGGATTTTGGCATGGCATGATGCATGTTAAGACAGCCGGTGTCGATGTCATTGCTACTCATCTTAGTCCTTTTGAGTGGAAATACCGCTTGAATGAAGCGCAACAAATTGTGGATTATATTCAGGCAAATCATTTGAAAGACTATTATGTGGCGGGTGATTTGAATGCTCATTCCCCATTGGATGCCGATGAGATTGCTAAACATGATACATTGTTGGCAAATATGCAACGTTGGGATTTATCACAAAAAAAATATCGTAATTTGAGAGAAGGACGATATGACTTTTCTGTTATTTCTACTTTTCTTGCGGCAGGAATGGAAGATGCGATCGGACGGATGGTACATCCGGCAAGTGCACGCATGAGTTTTCCGGCTGCATTCCTTTATGATTGGCAGTGGGATGACAAGCGTTTGCCGCAACGTCGTGAACGGTTGGATTATATATTGCTTTCTCCCTCATTGATGGAGAAATGTAAGAGTGCTGCTGTACATAATGGAAAAGAGAATGAGGGGATTTCAGACCATTATCCGGTCAGTGTGATTTTAGAGAAATAAAGACTCGGTTGAAAGAAAATAGAAACATGAATATGAAATATTGGGGACATTGTTTGTTGTTTATGCTTGGCTTGGCAAGTGTGTGCAGTTGTACTGATAGTGAGAAAATAGTTCATTACCGGGGTATTGCTGTGGATGATGCGAATGGTAGTGAGGGACTGTATAATCCCGAACGCGGGTTTCGTTTGGAAACGGCTGTCGATCTTGTTACTCAAAAAGAGTGCCCTACCTTGCAATTGGATACTTTGTCGTTGAAGTATGCTTCGGATAGTGTATCGCTTTCGCAAAGCTATTTTTATTTGACTTACCTGACAGATAAAAAGTTGTCTGATACTGAATTTCAGACCATGCAGGTATATTTTGACAGGTTGCGACAATTGGGAAAGAAAACAGTCTTGCGTTTTGCTTATGAAAAAGATTTTGTGCGTCAGGAACCGGTAGGACCTACATTGAAAGAAGCATTGGCACATCTTGATCAGTTGAAACCATTTCTGCATAAGAATAGAGATTTGATTCTGGTCGTTCAGGCGGGTGTTATCGGTGCATGGGGAGAATGGCATAGTTCTATTCATGGTTTGGAGCATTCCGATACGGCAAAGATTGCTATATTGGAAAAGTTGTTGGAAGTAGTACCTGCCGAGAAGAACGTACAAGTAAGACTTCCCGAATTCAAGAATCTTCTGAAAGGTAAACCGGAGTTGTATAAACGTGTTTCTTTTCATGATGACTTTATTGTTATCAAGCCTGATCGTTGGGATGGAGATATGCATGAAGGTACACCCAATTTTGAGCAAATTGTAAAAGAATCACCTTATTTGGTTGTAGACGGTGAATTGCCGTGGGGCTTTTGGAGTGCCGGATGTGACCCCGACAGCCCGTCTGCCGGATGGATTATTGATGGCATGGGAGCGGCACGTCGTTTTTTTCTCCAGCATTATACCTCATTGAGTGTTATTCATAATTATAAGGAACAGCACCCCAATCGGATGTTTGATGATGCGAATGCTCCTGAATATTCGATGATTGTGTGGAAAAAAAGTATGATAAATGCAGACTCCTTAAGAAAATATCACATGCCGGTATCAGACCATTATTTTCAAAAAAAGGATGGAACATTGGTTTCACGTAGTATTTTTGATTATATTCGTGACCATTTGGGATATCGCATCGAATTGCAGAGATTGGGAATGCCGCAAACGATAAGGAATGGAGAAGCATTGACTTTAAATTTGGAGTTTATTAATCGTGGATTTGCCGGTTTCAGTAGTGAACGCCCTGCTTATTTTGTATTGATTGACGAAAAGGAAGGAATAATGGAATTGCCGGCATTGTTCAGTTCTTCCGACTGCCAGCCATATCAACCTGGAGATGTTACTTATACTCCTTTGGTTCACTCAATCTCATTTGCAGGGAAGGTACCTGTTTCTCCGGGAAATTATCGTTTGGGGTTATGGTTGCCTGATGTGTCGGAGCGATTGAAGTATAATCCTCGTTATGCTGTCCGATGTGCCAATGGTGATGTAGACTGGTGGGTTTCAAAGGATGGGAAATATGGGGTGAATGTATTGACAACGATACAGATAAAACCATAAATGTACTATTATGAAGCATTTTAATAAGTTATTATTTTTACTTGTCTTTTTATTATCCGGCCGGGTGCTTTGGGCTAATCCGGTTATTATCGGCAATAGCCGTTTTACTTTCATTACCGACCAATTGGTGCGTATGGAATATGCACAGAATGGTCATTTTTTGGATGATCCTACTTTGTTTGCCATTGATCGTTCGACGGAGTGCAAAGACGTGAAAGTAGAGGAAAAGTCAAAAGATCATTATGTATTGTCTACTCCGGTGATGCGGATTGAATATTACGCGGACGGATTTCCGTTTGGACAAACCAATTTGCATGTTTATTTTAAGAATGGTGAAGAGGCCAAAGAGAAACATTGGTATATAGCCAGCAGGCAAAGTAAGAATCTACTGGGAGCTCTTACGACCTTGGATGAAGTGGATGGTCCGGTAGATCGTCAGGAAGGTTTGTTAAGCCGTGACGGTTGGTATCTGATAAATGATACGGGCAAAGAAGTGTTGCGTGACGGTTGGGTGAGTGCGCGTGATAAAGACCATGTACAGGATTTGTATTTGTTTGTTTATGGAAACGATTATAAGTCGGCTTTACGTTCTCTTCGTGTTGTCAGTGGTCCGGCACCTATGCCACGTAAATATGTACATGGTTCGTGGTATTGTCGCTGGTGGAATTATACGGATGATGATTACCGTCAGTTGGTGCGTGAATATAAAGAGCATGATTTCCCGTTGGACATCATGGTTTTTGATATGGGATGGCATACTCAGAATGCTACCGTTGGTACGGGCCATGCAGGAACCAGAGGGTGGACAGGTTATAGTTGGAACAGGAAACTGATAAAAGACCCCGCCAAACTGATACAGGATTTGAAAGATGACCATGTATATGTGGTACTGAATGAGCATCCGCACGATGGGTTACGTCCGCATGATGATGCTTATCCTATGTTTATCCGTGACTTGGGAGCCGATACGCTGAAAAACGGAGTTCCTTTGTTTGATGCAGGGAATCCGGAATATATGAAAGCATTTATGAAACATGCCCACCAAGAGAGCGATCAAATGGGCGTTGCTTTTTGGTGGTTGGATTGGCAGCAGGATTATCTTTATCCATACGTCAGAGGTACATCGATGAGGCATTTGCCGTGGTTGAATAAAATCTATTATGATTATTCTGCCCGTAATAATCTTCGTGGTGCCGGTTTCAGTCGTTGGGCAGGTTGGGGAGATCACCGCCATCCCATCCAGTTTTCAGGTGATGCCGTTGCCAATTGGGAGTTGCTGCGTTTTGAAATTGATTTGACTACAACGAGCGGTAATGCCGGTTGCTTTTTCTGGGCGCATGACTTGGGCGGATTTTATGGAGGAGATGATGCAGAGCTTTATACTCGTTGGACACAATTCGGTTTATTGAATTCATCTCTCCGCATCCATTCAGTATATGATGAGAAACTCGATCGCCGTCCTTGGTTGTGGGGGGATAAGGAAGAAGAAGCCATGAAACGCATCTATCACCTTCGTTCGCAGTTGATGCCTTATATTTATTCTTCTGTCCATCAGTGTTATGAAGATATGATTCCACTTAATAGAGGATTATATTTGGAATACCCCTCGGACGAGAAAGCATATCAATGTCCGGGTGAATTCTTATTCGGCGATTTATTGTTGGGAGCGCCGGTTACCATGCCGGGAGAAGGAGAACAGAAGCTGGTCTCGCAAGAGGTATGGTTGCCGGGTGGGGAAAACTGGTACCATTTCTTCACGGGGAAAGCATATCAAGGGGGCCGGACAGTGACGGTAGAAAGTCCGTTGGATGAATTTCCTTTATTTGTGAAGGGGGGCTACCCATTACCTATGCAACCTTATACAGAACGTATGTGTTCGACTCCGCTTACCGAGTTGATTGTCCGTTGTTATCCGGGCAGCGAAGGATGTAATCACTCTTATACCTTATATGAAGATGACGGGATTACAACAGCCTATCAGCAAGGTGAATCTGCTTCTACATTAATGAACTATCGTAAGGAAGGAGAACAGACCTTTGTTACTATCCATCCGGCAAAAGGCTCGTACAAGGGGCAACCTCAAAAAAGAGCTTATCGTATTGAATTGCCGGGAATCCAGGCAGGAACAAAAGTAAAAGTAAACGGTAAATCGGTAAAAGCCGTTTGGGATAAGACGATAGGTGGAATAGTGGTGTCTGTCAAGTCGGATGATATACGGAAGAAGGTAGAAGTACAGATCGGTTGACATACAGAATTGCTTGAACAAGAAAAATCTTAAAGTAAATAATATATGAAATTACATGTTGTTGACATCCTGATTATTTGCGCTTATCTGATTGTCATAGTTCTTATCGGGCTATTCCTGAAGAAGAAAGCGGCAAAAAATATGGATTCGTATTTTTTGGGGGGCAAGTCCCTTCCGTTTTATATGCTCGGACTTTCAAATGCTTCGGGTATGTTTGATATTACCGGAACCATGTTGATGGTTTATTGGGCCTTTGCATATGGTTTTAAGAGTTTGTGGATTCCTTGGCTGTGGCCGGTGTTCAATCAGATATTCCTGATGGTGTATCTTTCCGTATGGTTGCGCCGAAGTAATGTGCTGACAGGTGCCGAATGGATTAAAACCCGCTTCGGACATGGAAAAGGAGCTACTTTGTCGCATACTATTGTGATTGTTTTCGCTCTGCTGAGTGTATTGGGTTTTCTGAGTTACGGTTTTATCGGCATTGGTAAGTTTATGGAGATATTCTTCCCGTGGGAGGTGGTTTCACAATATGTGCCTTTTGATATTCCGTTGCAATATGTTCCTCATTTTTATGGCATATTCTTTACGGCAATTGCTACCTTTTACGTGATGTTGGGCGGTATGCTCAGTATTGTATGGACAGATGTGGTTCAGTTTATGATTATGACAGTGGCAGGGGTTATTATTTCTGTTTTTGGGATGGAACATGAAAGACAGTGGCAGGTATTATCATTGCTGTTATCGGTATGAATATGGTAGCTCCCGAAATGATTCAAGAGTTTGTTCCCAAAGGATGGGATTCACCGTTCTTCGGCTGGGCACTTGATATTGACTGGAGTGAGCGAATGAGTCTGTTGACGGAACGAATGGCTAATGAGCCTTATAGTTTGATGGGTATCTTTGTGATGATGGCATTGTTGAAAGGTATATTTATGAGTATGGCAGGTCCTGCACCTAACTATGATATGCAGAAGATTCTTTCATGTAAGTCTCCGAAAGAGGCAGCTATGATGAGTGGTTCCGTACCGGTTATTTTGCTGATTCCGCGTTATCTGATGATTATGGGGTTTGCTCTGTTGGCGATTTACTTCTTTAAAGTGGACGGTGGTTTGTCTCAAATGACAGCAACAAACACGGATTTTGAGACCATATTGCCTCATTTGATAACAAAATATGTACCGGTGGGATTGGCAGGACTTTTATTGGCGGGTCTGCTGTCAGCGTTCATGTCTACTTTTGCATCTACCGTCAATGCAGCTCCGGCATACGTAGTAAATGATATCTATTTGAAGTATATCAACCCCAAAGCTACTGTCAAGACACAGATTCGTGCCAGTTATTTGATTTCTGTTCTGGTTGTGATTATCAGCACGGTTATGGGCTTTTTCTTAAAAGATATCAATGAGATATTCCAGTGGATTGTGGGTGCCCTGTTTGGTGGCTACATTGCTGCCAATGTATTGAAATGGCATTGGTGGCGTTTCAATGGAGAAGGTTATTTTTGGGGTATGACAGCAGGTGTGGTTGCCGCTATTGTGATGAAATTTACAGTCCCTGATGGATTGGTGCTCTATTTCTTCCCTGTTTTATTTGGTATTTCGCTGATAGGGTGTATTGTCGGAACTTATTCTGCTCCTCCGACAGATGAAGACACTCTGATTAATTTCTATATTCGCGTTCGTCCGTGGGGATGGTGGAAACCAATTGTCGACAAGGCAATAGCGCGCTATCCGCAAGTGACTCGTAATAAGAATTTTAAGCGTGACGCATTTAATGTTACCATTGGTATTGTGTGGCAGTGTTGTCTGACTATTGTACCGATGTACTTGGTTGTGCGCGGAAATCTGGGCTTTATTGTATCTGTTCTGATACTGATTGCGACAACTGTTATACTGAAATATACTTGGTATAAGCCGTTGTGCCGTGAGGAAGAAGAATATAATAAGTTGATGAAAGAAATAGGATTTGATAAAGAGTGTAATTAATATTATTTGTATAGAAAATGGGAATGTGTCAAAACTGAAACCTAGCAAAATATGGTATTATCAATGTTTGACACACCCCCATTTCTTTAATATTCTATCTTGTCTGTTTTAGAACTCCATGCTTCGAATGCTTTAATAGCTTCTTCGCGTAACATAACTTCAGAAGGAAGTTTTCTGTTTTCCGGTTTCAGTTCCAGTTCATCATAGATAAATGAATCATCGAAACCTATATTTTTTGCATCCGTTTTATTGTTGGCATAATACATCTTATCCAATCGTGCCCAATATATAGCACCCAAACACATAGGACAGGGTTCACAGGAGGTATAGATTTCATATCCGCTTAAGTCGAATGTTCCCAGCTTGGCAGCGGCGGCGCGTATGGCGCTTACTTCAGCGTGGGCGGTGGGGTCACACGAAGCGGTTACCCGGTTGACACCTGTTGCTATTATTTCTCCGTTTTTGGCGATGACGGCTCCGAAAGGTCCTCCTCCGTTTGCGACATTCTCAATGGAAAGCTCGATGGCTTTCCGCATAAGTTCTTTTTTAGTCATAGTTGCATCGGTGAAATTGGATTATACATAAGTCTCCAGAAATTTCACATGTTCGTTTACCGTTACATTTACTTCTTTAGTGGTAGCGGGGAAAAGTATAGACTCTCCTGCCTGAATTTCCAACGAATGACCTTCATTATCAGTTACCGTGCATGAACCTTCCATACAGATATAGATTACAAAAGAATCCAGTTCGCTGTAATCCATAGTCATATTTTCCGTCAGGTCGTATACAGAAGTGGTGAAGTAGGGGCAGGTTACCAATTCTATCGGTTTGTTTTGTTCCGGCGTATAGCTGGTGCGATAGTCTTCTTCCACTGTATAATCGATGGCATCTTTCGACAGTTCGGTATGCAATTCGCGTGTATTGCCATTCTTGTCTTTGCGGTTAAAATCATAGATACGGTAGGTTACATTGGATGTTTGTTGGATTTCTGCAATAAAGCATCCGGCACCAATGCTATGGATTCGTCCGGCAGGCAGGAAGAATACGTCTCCCGGCTGAACAGTATAGTCTGCCAAAGCATCACAAATTGTATTGTCTGCAATCATTGCTGCATATTCGTCAGGAGTGATTTTCTTTTTCAAACCGGAACGAAGATGAGCTTTGCCACCTGCATTATCGATTACATACCACATTTCTGTCTTTCCCATTGAGTTGTGGCGTTTTCTGGCAAGTTCGTCATCGGGGTGAACTTGTATGGAAAGATCATCGCATGCATCAATGAATTTGATAAGCAAAGGGAAATTATCTCCGAAACGTTGATAGTTGCTTTCACCTACTAATGCTCCTTTGTATTCTTTTACCATGTCACTCAGGTTTTTGCCTGCGTCTGTACCATTGGCAACTACTGATTCGTCGCCCGGAACATTCGAGATTTCCCAGCTTTCGCCTACTTGTGCCTGTTCGGTTGCAAGATGTTTGAACGGGATAATCTTTTCACCACCCCAGATGGTGGATTTTAGAATGGGGTTAAATTTTAATGGATACATAGGGATATATATTAAATGTTTTTAGGTTTGGATACAAAAATACGGAGATTCTACGACTTTACCCATAGAATCTCCGTAAAAATCACTAGCTATTTGTGTGTTTTCAAAAAAGTGTATTAGTAGTCTGTATTGTTAGGGTCGAAGTTAGTCCAACCGTCCAGCCAGTTGTCATTTATACCGAATGCCCCGATGTAGTCTACCTTATCAAATCCATTGTCTAATAGAGCATTGTCGAATGAAGCGGCAGTCAGTACCGGGCTATTTGCATTCGGCATATAATTTACACCGATGCCGCGTCCGTCTTTAAAGTTCAGTTCATTCATGTCGGCAAGTACTTTATTTCCTTTTTGTGCTTTGAAGAAGCTGGAAGAATAGGACTCCTGACCGGCATCGATAATAGTTTTGTTTACTGCATCATAAAGCACGTCATCATACACTTTGTTGGCATCCGAACCGGTGACTGTCATACCGGCAAACCAAATATTTTGCAAATTGATAATGCCCTCTTGTGCTTGTTCTACCGTGTTTCCTTTCTCGCCGTCAATAATCAAACCGACAGGATATCCCACTGCTACAGAATTGAAGCAATTCAAACGGCTGGAACGGCGGATTTGCATCGCTGACTGGAACTTCCCGAGAGCTGAACCGTTATTGGGGTTGAAGCTGCCGGCATTGATATAGCTTTCATCATTGGTAAATCCGGCATCACGTCCGAGCGGGCCGATAAAAGTAATGTTACTGAATACTGCCGTTGTATAGGGAGAAACCAGAGAACCATCGGCACAGTTGTCCGATTCAAATCCGTTTGATTGTGATGTATCGGCAATTCTCGGATCGCGGATAGACAAGCCATATTGTACTTTACCGGAGAATCCGTTGTCTGTGTCGAATTCGTCATCCCAACCATTATAGGCAACCAGATATTTACAGTTTACAGAACCGCCGAACCATTCATAAGAGTCATCGTTGGAATAAGAAACCTGCAAGTGGTCAATGGTAGTACCGCTACCGACCGAGCCGAACGTAATGCCGTTGATTTCCTTATCTTTCATAAAGGGATAACCGGCAAACTCCACACGTACATAGCGGATGATACCGGAATTGTCGGAGTCATCATCCCCTCCGTGTTTGGTACGGGGCCCCCCTTCAATCTGCTGATTCAGCACGCCTTGATTGTTCTTTGCCTTACCACAGATAATCAAACCGCCCCAATCACCGGGTTTGCGTTGTCCTTTCGGCATTTCAGAGGTAAATACGATAGGAGCATCCTGCTTTCCTTCGGCTATCAGTTTTCCGCCCGGTTCTATAATCAGGGCAGCTTGTGTGTCTTTATCACCTTTGATGACAGTTCCCGGTTCAATGGTCAATGTAGAACCTGCTCCCACATAAACCCATCCTTTCAACAGGTATGTACCTTTGGCAAGGGTCTGGGTTCCTTTGAATACAAATTCCTGGTCACCATTTCCTATTACTGTTCCTTTTTTGTTTTCAGACTTATCCTCATTGAACAACAAATGATCACACGTCTTGATTGAGCCTTCAGTTCCCCATACATAAGGTGTGTCCGTTGTCTCACCACCACTGTTTCCACCATTGTCGGGTTCGGAATCATCACTGCTGCAAGCAGCCAGGCTTCCCAGCATCATGGCCGAGAGAGCATAAGTCATAAACTTGTTTGTTTTCATTTTCATTTATTGGTTAGTTACTGAATGAAATATTTCTTGTTTTAAAAATTATAGCTTATGTTTACGTTGAAGCTGCGTCCCGGTTTAAACTGACGGGTTATTTGCTGCACTTCACCATTTTCTGTATTTTCAAATTGTTTGAAAGACACCTTTTCGGCCAGTACATCGCGGATAGCGGCTTTTACTTCCAGTTTGCCGAATTTCTTAGAGGCACTCAGGTCAATGGCATTACGTGGCATTTCATATGAGTCGGGCACACGTACTTCGTTGCCTGCGCTGCCCAGGCTGCGCCCTACACCGATAATGCGTTTACCGATGCGGTTGTAGAGTATGGCGGCATTCCATCCGTTTTTGGGCTGTTGATAGAAGAGTCCCGCGTTGACCAGGTAGGGCGATTGCCCTTGCATAGGACGGTCTTCTTCTTTAGAACCGGGTTCAAAATTTACGTTACTTTTTATCAGTGCACCATTCAGGCTGAGGCTGAAGTTTTTCATGCCGATGAAATCTAAGTTTTTGCGTATATCCACTTCTACGCCATAATTATCGGCTCCTTTGGCATTGATATAAGAATAAATCAAGTCAGTACCTCCGGCTACGGTATAAGTCCATTCTATCGGATTCTTGAATTTCTTATAAAATAATGATACGGAAATCAGCTCACCGTTACTGGGATAGTATTCATATCCCAAGTCAATATTATCAATATAAGCTGCTTTCAGGTCATAATTGCCTTGTACATTACTAGCCAAATCAAAGTCGTAATACACCGAAGAAGAGACTTCCCGGAATTCGGGACGGTTTACAGTACGCCCATACGACAATCTGAACTGGTGTTGCTCATTCAGACGATAGGCGGCATTAAGCGATGGAAAGAAATCATCGTAAGTGTAATAGACACTGGTCGGACTCTTTTCGTTCTTTTGTGTATTACTGATTAATTCCATTCGGCTGTGTTCGAAACGGACGCCTGCGTATATGTTCCACTTTCCGAAAGGAAGATTTACACCGGCATAGCCTGCTCCCAACATATTGTTCCCTTCATAATTATTTCGCCAGTCCACTTGCTCCAGCAGGTATAATTTATCTTCTCCGTAATTTTTGTCCTGCATCAATTCGTCAGGCACATTCATCACACGGTAATTACTAGGTAAACCGTTCTTCCAACTGTAAATGAAGAGGCGCGTATTGTATTCACGTGTACGGTACTCCGTATATCCTCCCATCTTGAGTGTGGGAGTGAAATCACCGAATGCGAAATCATGCTGATAATTGATGTTGGCCGACAGGATGTGTTCATTCAGACGCGAGAACTCACGATTGATTTCATTCAGATTCTCTACTTCCAATTGATTGGTATCTGTGTTCAGTACCGTGTTGTACCGGCGGCGGTCGGGCATATTCCGGTTGGCATAAGAATATCCGGCACTCCAATCCAGTTTATCCGTGTCACTCCATGTATGTTTTCCCGTAAACTGTCCGCTGTAGGTGGTACGGCTCTGGTAGTAATACTCTGCACTCTCTTCATAATCGCTCTGTGCATCCGTTCCCTTGCGATAAGTATAGCGGTCTTTTCCCAATTGGTTGAAGATATTCTTGAATTCATAACGGTTATTTCCGCTTGCCGGCACATAAGTGAGGTTCAACATGGCTCCCACACGTACATTGTGATTATATTGGTCATCCACTCCCTTGCGCAAATAGTTGGAACGGTCATGAGTGATGTCATAGGCACCATACAGATTATTATCCATATTCAGATATGTTTTGTAGGTATTGCTATAATTTACGGCTCCCAGCATAGCTAAAGTGCGACCGCTTTCACTCACCCAGCGATGGGCGATGTTCATGCTCAGGCTGAGGTCGGCAATAGGCTTGCGGTTCTTTATGCTCCAATCATTATTCAGTCCGTTGTTGAGCAAGTCGTAACCATTATTCATCGGTCTCAGTGTCGCGTTGATACCGCCATTCAAGCTACGCAATCCGTTGTCGAATCCCAAAAAGTCCGTACCGCTTCCTTTATTGTATTGAAAGTTTTTAAAATGAGTCTGATCATTCATGCTTCCTCCTACTGAGATGTTAAACAAGTTACTGTTCGGAACATCCTTGGTATTAACTAAAATAAAGCCGCCACTGAAATCGGCAGGATATTCGGGAGCCGGAGATTTTACAACCAGCATATTGTCCAGTTGTGAGGAAGGAATAATATCGAAGGAGAAGGCGCGTGCGTCGGCTTCCGAACTGGGCACGGCACTATTGTTTATCCACACATTGTTGTAACGTTGCGAAAGGCCGCGTACCATTACGAACTTTTCTTCAATGATACTGATGCCCGGCACACGGCGAATCACTTCGGAAGCATCCTTGTCTTGTGTCTTGGTAATTTGTTGTGCGGAGACACCGGTTTGCATCACCAGACTGGTGCGTTGCCGGGTAATCAGGGCATTTTCTGTATTCTTCTTGGCTTCTGCCACTACCACAACTTCTCCCAGTTGCTGGTTATCAGGTGCTAATGTTATATTTATTTCTGACATGCCATTGACAGATACCTCTAAAGTCAATGTTTTATAAGAAACATACGATACCATCAGTTTATATGTTCCGTTTCTTAATCCGGCCAGTTCGAAGTTACCGTCCAAATCAGTGATTGCTCCTGTAGTAGTGCCGCTTATTTGTATTACTGCACCGATTAGTGGTTCATTTGTCACTTTATCGGTCACGCTTCCTCGTAATACAGCCGCTTGAATAGATATGGCCAGGAATAAGAAAATGATTATAAGGCCAAACTCTCTCTTCTTTGTATTCATCATTCTTTAGCTTGTTTTTTAATTCAGTGCAAAGGTCGGTTGTCGGTATTACATGAATGATACAGCTGCGTAATACTTTCTTTTCAAATGTATTTTAATACTGTTTCATTGTCTATTGAAGAGAAAGAAGTTAACTTTGCACGAAAATTATAATTCAATATTCTACTATTATGAGAAGTTTTGCATCCGACAACAATTCCAGTGTACATCCTCAAGTAATGGAAGCACTGATGGCGGCAAACACAAACCATGCTTTCGGTTATGGTGATGACCCTTGGACAGAAGAGGCAACCCGAAAAGTAAAAGAACAGTTTACACATCCGTGTGAACCGTTGTTCGTCTTTAATGGAACAGGTAGCAATACGATGGCATTGCAACTGATGACTCGCCCTTATCATGTTATATTTTGTGCCGACACTGCACATATTGCAGTAGATGAATGTGGAGCGCCAAGCAAGGCGACCGGATGCTTCATGCGCACTATCTCCACTCCCGATGGAAAACTGACACCTGAACTCCTGAAACCTTATATGATTAATTTTGGTGTGGAACACCATTCTCAACCGGGAGCAGTTTATATCAGCCAATGTACAGAACTCGGCACTGTTTATACTCCTGCCGAAGTACGCGCTTTGACAACGTTTGCACACGAACACGGTTTGTTACTGCACATGGACGGTGCACGCATCTCCAATGCTGCCGCAGCATTGGGAGTCAGTTTGGATGAGATATCGGGAGCTTGCGGAGTAGACACCCTGACTTTGGGGGGAACAAAGAATGGTCTGATGGGGGCTGAGTGTGTGGTGGTTTTTAATCCGGACCTGATGAAAGAAGCCCGTTATGCCCGTAAGCAGGCTTGTCAGTTGGCAAGTAAGATGAGGTATATATCTTGCCAATTCACTGCTTTCCTGACTGATAACTTATGGTTACGGTGTGCCCGACACGCCAATGAAATGGCTGCAAAACTTTCTGATGCCTTGCAAGCCATGCCGGATGTAACGTTTACCCAGCCGGTGGAAAGTAACCAGTTATTCTTTATTATGCCTCGTGAGAAAGAGGATAAGTTGCAGGAGTTTTATCATTTTTATTTTTGGAATGATGCAATGAATGAGATGCGTTTAGTCACTTCTTGGGACACAACGGACGAAGATATTGATTCACTTATCGAACGTATTAAATCGTTATAGACAATAACAGAACGTTTCGTTCGGGTTTGTAATCCAAACACGTATTAGCGTATATTCAAATGATGCGCTAATACGTGTTTTGTTTTTAGTTGTCGATTGTTATAATGCGGTTTTATTTGAGACAAAAGACTTTCTATGTATATGCTTTTCCAAATGCTGTCCGCATAGGACTTTCATATAAGTTCTTCTTTTCAAAAATCTTGCATATCCTTTTTTTCTCTCTCTTTCAACTTATTAAAACAAAATTAGAGTCGGTTGAAATGTGAATGAAATTTAATGAATACCTTCTTTGATAGAAA
>OCAA01000879.1_pt1 | contig 20246 bp, 16 predicted proteins | sample 1538241 | NCBI WGS metagenome assembly OCAA01 (sample SAMEA2580241, study PRJEB22360) | human gut metagenome | biome: human gut; feature: human-associated habitat; material: faeces | place: Denmark | collected 2008/2010
ATTATATTGCGGATAATTATGGCAATCCGTCTTCCATATATAAGATAGGCAGAATGAATAAGATAGCGCTGGAAGAGGCAAGAAAGATAGTAGCAGAAACTATTGGTGCGGCTTCGGACGAGGTATTTTTTACATCAGGTGGAACGGAGAGTGATAACTGGGTGCTTGAATCAGCGCTGACAGGCAGCCAAGTACACGATACAACAGGTGGCAGCAGTGGTAAAAAAGGTCATATTATAGTCAGTTCCATAGAACATCCGGCGATTATGAATAAGTGCCGCCAGCTTGAAAAAAGAGGATATAAGGTAACTTATGTCAGGGTACATCCAAACGGAATTATTAATATGAATGACCTTGTATCACATATCCAGTGTGACACGAGACTTATATCAGTTATGCTTGTCAACAATGAGATAGGCACAATCCAGCCAGTAAAGGGAGTGTGCAATATAGCTGCAGAATATGGCATACCAGTTCATACAGATGCTGTGGCAGCTTATGGTCATATTCCTGTAAATGTTAATGAACTCGGTGTTGATTATATGAGTGTGAGTGCGCATAAGATAGGCGGTGCTAAAGGTGTTGGTTTTCTGTATGCAAGGTCTGGAAATATAAGTCCACTTATATGTGGTGGAGGTCAGGAACGGGGAATGCGTTCGGGTACTGAAAATGTAGCGGGTATTATTGGACTTGCAACAGCCGCCAGAATATCACAGAATAGGCTGAAACAGCGCATACAGGAGGAAATGTCAACAAGAAACTATATAACAAACAGAATATTAAGGGAAGTAAAAGGTTCAGCGCTTAATGGCGATTATAAATATAGAATATCCGGTAATATGAATTTCAGATTTGATGGCATTAACGGTGGTGAGCTTGTGATAATGCTTGACAAAGATGGAATATGTGTATCGGCAGGTTCGGCATGCCACGGAAATCTAGGAGGACCATCCCATGTACTCAAGGCAATAGGGCTTGACGATGAGGGCGCACAGTCATCAATAAGAATTACACTCAATCATGGACTGACAAGGAAGCAGTGTGATTATTGTGTGGAGTGTATAAAAAGAGGCGTGAGGGAGCTGCGTGAAAGCGCAGGCTAGAAAAAGCGGTCAAACACAAACAGAGAACAGACAGGGCAGTCAGAAAAAGCTGATTGTCCTTGTCGAATTCATTAAACTTTATGTTCCTTTATATAAATTAATCCAAAGCCAGATATAAGCCAAGGTAAGGCTGGCACGCGTAATGCGTAGGGCACACTTGAAAGTCGGTTGAGCTATTTCTTATACTTTCCATCTAAAACCAGATAGGCGGGTACAAGGATGTACCTGCCAGTGAGACCGCGCCAAGGACGGCGCGGTCAAACGGTATCGTCCGTTCGTCTATATATTAATTTGTTGTGCTAATAATAGATATGCAACATTTTAAGATATATTAGTACCATTTATAGTATAGTATGTAATATTATTATCTTCACATTTGCAGTACGCTTTTAATAATTTGATAATCAGATATTCTTACAACTTAATAAACACCGGCTTTCTCCTCTCAAACACCGTATAATACCCGAACCCAGCACCTTTAAGCATATCCTCAATAACATCAAACCTGTGCGCAACATATTCAGTCTGGTGCGCATCAGAACCAGTTGTAATAATCTCACCGCCAAGCTCACGATACCTTTTTAAAATATCAGGGCATGGATTAGGATACTTAAGCCCATACTTAAGACCTGCGGTGTTAATCTCAATACCTTTTCCCTTCTCAATAAGCATACGGAGAGCAGTGTCTATATAATCATAATAATTCATCCAGTTGTAATCCGTATCCTTGCCGGGAGCATAGCGTATGATATAGTCAAGATGTCCGTAAACATCAAAATTATCGCAGGTTTTAATAGAGTCGATAACACACTGGTAATAAGATATTATACTGTCCTTCACGGATACATTTTCCCAGAAATCATCATAATAAGGGTCATTTCCGTATACAAGATGAGATGAGCCTATAATAAAGTCAAGCTGGCAATCCTTATCATAAGCGTTGATCCTGTCTGCAACCGATGGCATAAGCCCCTGCTCAACACCGACATTAATTGTAATATTATGTGAATATTTTTCCTTTAATCTGGTTATAGTATCTATGTAGCTTTTTAAGTCAAGGTCGAATACCACTTTACCGTCTTCTAGAGGATAGTCAAAGTCGTTGTGGTCAGTGAAGCATATAGACTTAAGACCAAGAGCTATCGCCTGTTTAATTACATTTTCTGGTGGATTATCCGAGTCAGAAGAAAAATGTGTGTGAAGATGACAGTCAGACAGCCTGCCGTAATAATTACCTGAATTCATAGTGTACTCCTTCATATTAATTAAGAAAATTTATATTAATGTCCATATCATAGCATAACAGACAGGTACTTTCTATATAACTGATTACATTTTATGTCAAACTTTGGTGAAACTCTTGAAAATATTTGTTTAGATTGTTATTATGTAAATGTATTTTTACATTCTTTACACAAAATGCACATTAATTTAATAAAGTGATATGCTATATGTGCAGGACAGGAGAAAAAAGTGGATATTGAGTTAGTTGGCAATTTGTTTAAGTTTGCAGGTGGCATCGGTATGTTCCTGTACGGAATGAATATTATGGCCGATGGTATGCAGAAGTCAGCTGGAAGTAAGATGAAACAGCTTATTGGGTATTTGACCAGAAACAGATTACTGGCGGTTCTGGTAGGAGCATTTATAACTGCGATTATTCAGAGTAGCGGCGCTACTACAGTCATGGTCGTAGGTTTTGTTAATGCAGGACTTATGACACTTGTTCAAGCGGTCGGCGTTATAATGGGTGCTAATATTGGTACAACCATTACAGCATGGATTGTTTCACTTGGACAGTTAGGTGATGCAGTTAAAGTGTTAAAGCCAGAGTTTTACGCACCTCTGCTTGTAGGCATTGGCGCAATTCTTGTTTTATTTAGTAAGAAACCAAAGAAAAAGATGATTGGTGAGATTATAGTTGGTATAGGACTTTTATTCCTTGGACTGAGCTTTATGTCTGAGTCAATATCTCCATATACAGATGCGCCTATATTCTCAAAGGCATTTCAGGTAGTTGGAAGCAATCCTCTGCTTGGAATACTTATAGGTATTGTTGTTACAGCTCTTTTACAGAGTTCATCGGCATCGGTTGGTATATTACAGACCCTTGCTATCAATGGTGTTGTCACAACGAATGCGGCAGTATTCATAACATTAGGACAGAATATCGGTTCATGTGTCACAGCCATTATCTCAAGTGCTGGTACTACACGTAACGCAAAGAGAGCAGCATGTATGCATCTTTTGTTTAATATTGCAGGTGCAGTTATATTTGGAACAGGTGCATTTATATTATTTATGTTAAGACCAGCGCTTGCAGCACATAACATAACAAGTGTTGAGATTTCACTGTTCCATACATTTTTTAATATTATATGTACAACAGTAATGATGCCATTTGGAGGTTTACTTGTTAAGTTATCGGGTATGATAATAAGAGAGAAGTCACAGGATGAAGAAAATGCATCACTTGAGGCAAGTGACAGTTACGCTGCTGAGTTGTCAAGACATTTTGACAACAGAATATTAGAACAGCCATCAGTTGCTGTTGACAGGGCGCTCAGCGAAGTTGTTCTTATGGGTAATCTTGCACTTGATAATATAAAGTACTCAGCCAAGGCAGTTATCAATAACGATCAGGATATGATAGATAAAGTACTTGAAACAGAACATAAGGTTGACCTATATGAAAAGTACCTTACAGAATATCTTATTAAAGTAAACAATCTGTCGATAACAGAGGAGCAGCATCTTATGGTTAATAATCTGTTCCACGCTATCATAGATATAGAGAGGGTATCTGATCATGCAGAGAATATGGCAGACCTTGCAAAGTATAAGATAGAGAATGGAATATCATTCTCACAGCACGCTATGGAAGAACTTAAGTCACTTTATGAAAAGGTAGTAGTCAGCTTTTCTGAGGCAGTAAAGGCAAGAGAGAAGCTCAGCCGTATTGCAGCAGAAAATGTATGCAGGATTGAAGATGAAGTTGACGATATGGAAGAGGAGTTAAGAAACAAGCACATAGAAAGACTTTCCTCAGGATTGTGCAAGACTTCTAATGGTGTTATATTCCTTGACACACTTTCTAACTTTGAAAGAATGTCAGACCATGCCAACAATATAGCAGACTGTGTTCTTGAAGAGATAGAAAGAAAGAATTAATTATGTGGCTGAATTTTAGTATGACTTGTATTTAACAGGTGCAAATGTGTTAAAGTGTTTATGATTGATAACTAACTTACACATATACGATTGCAGAATGTGACGAATTATAGAATAATTTGTAAAAAATAGTAATTAACACTTGATATTTTAAATCAGTTTATGTAGAATATCTGTAGTTGATTTTTTATTAACAATCTTTATATTAGGAGGATTTATTTTTATGTCAGTAAAAGTTGCGATTAATGGTTTTGGACGTATCGGTAGACTTGCATTCAGACAGATGTTTGGTGCAGAGGGTTATGAGGTTGTTGCTATCAACGATTTAACAAGCCCTAAGATGTTAGCTCATCTTTTAAAGTATGATTCATCACAGGGAAGATATGTTAACTTCGGTGAAGAAGATCAGGTAACAGCTGATGATGAAGCTGGTACAATCACAGTAAAGGGTAAGACAATCAAGATCTACAAGGAACCAGATGCTAATAACTGCCCTTGGGGTGAACTTGATGTTGATGTAGTTCTTGAGTGCTCAGGATTCTATACATCTAAGGCAAAGGCTCAGGCTCATATCAATGCAGGTGCTAAGAAGGTTGTTATTTCAGCTCCAGCTGGTAACGATCTTAAGACAATCGTTTACAATGTTAACCATGAAACACTTACAGCAGAGGATAACATCATTTCAGCTGCTTCTTGTACAACAAACTGCTTAGCTCCTATGGCTAAGGCTCTTAATGATTGTGCTACAATCGAATCTGGTATTATGTGTACAATCCATGCTTACACAGGTGATCAGATGATTCTTGATGGACCACAGAGAAAGGGTGACTTAAGAAGATCTAGAGCAGGTGCTTGCAACATCGTTCCTAACTCAACAGGTGCTGCTAAGGCTATCGGTCTTGTTATCCCAGAACTTAACGGAAAGCTTATCGGAGCTGCACAGAGAGTTCCTACACCTACAGGTTCTACAACAATCCTTAACGCTGTTGTAGCTAAGAAGGTTACAGTTGATGAAGTTAACGCTGCTATGAAGGCTGCTGCAACAGAAAGCTTTGGATACAATGAAGAACTTATTGTTTCTAGTGATATCGTTGGTATGAGATTCGGTTCATTATTTGATGCTACTCAGACAATGGTTAACGAACTTCCAAATGGTGGTTGCCAGGTTCAGGTTGTTTCTTGGTATGATAACGAAAACTCATATACAAGCCAGATGGTTAGAACAATTAAGTACTTCGCTGAATTAAGCAAGTAATTATAGATGTATTAACCATTATAAGGTTGATTATGTTTAATTAGTAATAATACCGGAGATGAGAATTCATTCTCCGGTATTTTAATAAGTTTGTTTTGGAGGAATTAATTATGCTTAATAAGAAGTCAGTAGATGACATCAATGTTAAAGGCAAAAGAGTATTATGCAGATGTGATTTTAATGTACCATTAGATGGTGACAGAATTACAGATGAGACACGTCTTGTTGCAGCTCTTCCTACTATCAAGAAGTTAATAGCAGATGGTGGCAAGGTTATCCTTTGCTCACACCTTGGTAAGCCAAAGGGACCAGATAAGGCTTTCTCTTTAGCTCCAGTTGCTAAGAGACTTTCAGAGCTTCTTGGACAGGAAGTTAAGTTTGCAGCAGATGATACAGTAGTTGGTGATAATGCAAGAGCTGCTGTTGAAGCTATGAACGATGGAGATGTTATTCTTCTTGAGAATACACGTTTCAGAGCAGAAGAAACAAAGAATGGTGAAGAGTTCTCTAAGGATCTTGCATCAATCGCTGATGTATTTGTAAATGATGCTTTCGGTACAGCACACAGAGCACACTGCTCTAACGTTGGTGTAACAAAGTATGTTGATACAGCAGTAGTTGGATACCTTATGCAGAAGGAAATAGATTTCCTTGGCAATGCTGTAAACAATCCAGTTAGACCTTTCGTAGCTATTCTTGGTGGTTCAAAGGTTTCATCAAAGATCTCAGTCATCAACAACCTTCTTGATAAGGTAGATACACTTATCATCGGTGGTGGTATGTCATATACATTCCAGAAGGCTCATGGCGGTAACGTTGGACAGTCATTAGTTGAAGATGATTATCTTGACTACGCTAAGGAAATGATGGCTAAGGCTGAAGAGAAGGGCGTTAAGATGCTTATTCCTATTGATACAGTAGTAACAAAGGAATTCAAGAACGATACTCCTTTCCACGTAGTTGAAGCTGGATGTCAGGAAGATGATGATATGGGTATGGATATTGGACCTAAGACTTGCGAGCTCTACAAGGATGCTCTTAAGAATGCTAAGACAGTAGTATGGAATGGACCAATGGGTGTATTCGAATTTCCTAACTTCGCAAAGGGTACTATTGCAGTTGCAGGTGAATTAGCTCAGCTTACAGATGCTACTACAATTATTGGTGGTGGCGATTCAGCAGCTGCTGTTAATAACCTTGGCTTTGGCGATAAGATGACACATATTTCAACAGGTGGTGGTGCTTCACTTGAGTTCCTTGAAGGTAAGGAGCTTCCAGGTGTTGTAGCTGCTAATGATAAGTAATGTGTTTACTGACATAAACATATAGCTTAAGTAGTTATATTATTATAATTACAGAGCACAATTATCAAAAAGGACCGCATATATTAATATATGTGGTCCTTTTTGTGTAAAAATAGACATAATTTTCGATACAACTTAATACAATATAAGAAGTAGTGATGATAATGGGATATATTATTGTATTTATTTTAAATATTCACAATATTAGTGGCTTTTTTAAAATTTTTATGATATAATTCATATATCTAAATAAGCATTTTTAATAATTATTTTATATATTATTAAGGATGTTATTATAGTTACTGTGCGTGGTTGATATGAATTATGCAGGATAGCAAGGAATTATCGCTGTTAATAATATATTCATAATATTCGACTGAATATTAATCAGTAACATATTGTATGGAGGCGTGGTTTTAGTATGAGAAAGAAGATTGTAGCAGGAAACTGGAAGATGAATATGACTCCAAAGGAAGCAGTGAGGCTTGTAGGTGAGCTCCGTGATAAAGTTTCAGGTAGTGACGTTGATGTTGTATTCTGTGTTCCAGCTATCGACATAATACCAGTTGTTGAAGCAGTGAAAGATACTGATATAAAGGTTGGTGCAGAGAATATGCACTATGAGGAGAAGGGAGCATTTACAGGGGAAATATCACCGGGAATGTTAGTTGACTCAGGAGTATCATATGTTATATTGGGTCACTCTGAGAGAAGACGGTATTTTAACGAGGATGATGAATGTATTAACAGAAAGGTAAGAAAGGCTATCGAATATGGTCTTATACCTATAATCTGCTGTGGTGAAACTATCCAGCAGAGGGAAGAGGGAATAACATTAGAGTTCATAAAGAAGCAGATAAATGCGGCATTTGCACAGGTATCGCCAGAGGATGCAGTTAAGTGCATAGTTGCTTATGAACCTATATGGGCTATTGGTACAGGAAGAGTTGCCACGTCAGCACAGGCCCAGGAAGTATGCGAGGCTATAAGAGGTAATATCAGGGAAATATACGATGATGAGGTAGCATCTAAAGTAAGAATTCTTTATGGTGGTTCAGTTAATGCATCTAATGCAAAAGAACTTTTTGAACAGCCAGATATAGATGGTGGATTGGTTGGAGGCGCAAGCCTTAAGCCAGACTTCTGTAATATTGTTAATTATGAAGCGTTATAATAAGTGTAAAGAAAGAGGACAAGGCTGTAAAGCAGGGAATAACTACAGGGTGGAAGTTTTGTAGTTACTCCCTGCTTTATTTTATTTATCACTAATTGCATATTTCAGATAATTATGCTATTATACAACAGGTGAAATCAGAGGTTGCTATCATTTATATAAGTTTAGGATTTATGCGTGTATTAAATGAGTATAAGTTTACAGTATAAGTATATAGCGGCTATTTTGGATTATGCTTAAGGCGCATCGCATGCGTTAGAATGGAGGATTAATATGAGTAAGAAACCAGTTGTATTAATGGTACTTGATGGTTATGGTTTAAGTGACAAAACAGAAGGTAATGCTATTGCTATGGCAAATACTCCTGTTATGGATAAGTTAATGAAGGAATATCCTTTTGTAAAGGGTAATGCTTCTGGCAGTTATGTAGGTCTTCCAGACGGACAGATGGGTAATTCAGAAGTTGGACATATGAATATCGGTGCTGGTAGAATAATATATCAGGACCTTACAAGAATAACAAAGTCTATAGAAGATGGAGATTTCTTTAACAATGAAGAGCTTCTTGCTGCTATGGAAAACTGCAAGAAGAATAATTCAGACCTTCATCTTTTCGGTCTTTTATCAAGCGGTGGTGTTCACAGCCACATTTCACATGTATATGGTCTTTTAGAGATGGCTAAGAAGAATGGTGTATCTAATGTTTATGTACATGCATTCCTTGATGGTAGAGATACTCCACCAGCATCTGGTAAGGACTTTGTTGCACAGCTTGAAGAAAAAATGTCAGAAATCGGTGTTGGTAAGGTAGCTTCTTTAGCAGGAAGATACTATGCTATGGATAGAGATAATAACTGGGACAGAGTTGAACAGGCATATCTTTCACTTACAACAGGTGAAGGAAAGCAGGCTGAGAGCGCTGTAAAGGCTATGGAAGACTCATATGCAGCAGATGTTACAGATGAGTTCGTAGTACCTACAGTTATTACAGAGAACGGCAAGCCATTATCAGTTGTAAAGGAAAATGATTCAGTTATCTTCTTTAACTTCCGTCCAGACAGAGCAAGAGAGATGACAAGAGCATTCTGTGATGATAAGTTCGTAGGCTTTGAGAGAAAGTATATTCCTACAACATTTGTATGCTTCAAGGATTATGATGAGTCTATTCCTAACAAGCTTGTAGCATTCAAGAAGGAAGAAATTAAGAATACATTTGGCGAGTTCCTTGCAGCACACGGCAAGAAGCAGCTTCGTCTTGCAGAAACAGAGAAGTACGCACATGTAACATTCTTCTTTAATGGTGGTGTTGAAGACCCTAATGTAGATGAATTCAGACTTCTTGTTAATTCACCTAAGGATGTTCCTACTTACGACTTAAAGCCAGAAATGAGCGCACCAGAGGTTAGTATGGACCTTGTTGAGGCTATAAAGTCAGACAAGTATGATGTTATCGTAATCAACTTCGCTAACCCTGATATGGTTGGACATACAGGCGTTATTCCAGCAGCAGTTAAGGCTGTTGAGAAGATTGATGAACTTGTTGGAAAGGCAGTACAGGCTATTAAGGATGTTGACGGCGTATTATTCATCTGTGCAGACCACGGTAATGCAGAAAAGATGATTGATTACGAAACAGGCGCACCACATACAGCACATACAACTAACCCAGTTCCATTTATTCTTGTGAACTATGATGAGTCATACACATTAAGAGAAGGCGGAAGATTATGCGATATAGCACCTACTCTCATCCAGATAATGGGACTTGAACAGCCAGCCGAGATGACAGGAGAATCACTTCTTATTAAGAAGTAATGATATAAATGTATCATAAAATTTATTACACATACCAGTAAAATATTAGTTGCACATTTATTATTTATTTGGTATAATAGCTTTATTGTGATTTTTGCAATCTATTAGGAGGTTTGATATATGTTTGGTATGTCATGGGCTGATACATTAAGAATAGTCTTAATGGGTATATTTATATTAGTATGTATATGTTTAACAGTAGTGGTTCTTATGCAGGAAAGCAAGCAGAATGGTCTTTCAGGTGCAATCAGTGGTGCAGCGGACACATACTGGGGTAAGAACAAGGGACGTTCTATGGAAGGAAAGCTTGTAACAATTACAAAAGTACTTTCAGTGTTATTTGTTCTTATTGCTATTATTTTAAATATTAATTTCTAATTTAAGTGTTTACAGAGGACGCTCTTAAGATATAATATATCTTAAGGGCGTTTTGTGATATAATGTGCGTAAACAATGAGCCGTGCAGGATAAAAGAATAAAAAAGAATTGTACTTGCACAGAGTTCTTTTTTAGAATTTTATCGTATAGGGCGAATGTCCGACAGTCTAAGAAAGCTTTGCTTTCTTAGACTTGCACGGCAAAGTAAATAATTTATGACATAATGCAGGCTAAAAGAAAAAATTATAATACGAAACAGAGGTGACAACGATGAAGACAGACATTTTCAAGGAAAGAAAGAAAAATATAGCTGACCTTATCCTTAATAATGAATTATATGTTCCTATGAAGACAAAGGAAATAGCCATATTACTTGGTATTCCGAAGGATAAGAGATACGAGCTGCAGGAAGTACTGGATGCACTTGTGGCTGACGGAACAATAGGAGTAAGTAAAAAAGGAAAGTATATGAAGCCTGACAATGTTGCACTTATAGGCACATTTGAAAGTACAAGCAGGGGCTTTGGATTTGTGTCTGTAGAAGGACAGGATGAGGATATATTTATAAAGGCAAGCGACACGAAAAATGCTTTCTACCATGATAAAGTCAAGATAGTTATAACACTTCCTAAAAAGGGCGATAAAAGAGCAGAAGGAAAGGTTATAGATATAGTTGACCATGAGATTAAGACACTTGTGGGAACATACCAGAGAAATAAAAATTTCGGATTTGTTGTGCCTGATAACCAGAAGATAGCATGTGATATATTTGTATCCAAGGAGCATGAGCAGGGCGCAGTTACCGGAAGCAAGGTTATAGTCAAGATAACAGACTATGGCAAAGGTGGAAGAAATCCTGAGGGAAGAATTACAGAAGTCATAGGACATATAGACGACCCGGGAACAGATATTATGTCGATAGTCAAGGCATATGACCTGCCGGAGGAGTTTCCAGACAGCGTTAAAAAGCAGCTGAAGAGCATACCTGACGAGGTGGACGAAAAGGATAAGGCGGGAAGAACCGACCTCAGGGATGTTGTTATGGTTACTATAGATGGAGAAGATTCAAAGGACCTTGACGATGCTGTATCGCTGACAAAAGAGGGGGATATATATCATCTTGGTGTTCACATTGCAGATGTCAGCCACTATGTAATAGAGGGAAGTGCGCTTGATAAAGAGGCGTTAAAACGTGGTACAAGCGTTTACCTTGTTGACAGAGTTATACCTATGATACCTCACCAGCTGTCAAACGGCATATGTTCGCTTAATGAAGGCTGTGACAGACTTGCACTTAGCTGTCTTATGGATATTAATTCAAAGGGAGTGGTCGTAGGTCACAAGATATGTGAGTCAGTCATCAATGTTGACAGAAGAATGACATACACCTCTGTTAAGAAAATTCTTGAAGATAATGATGCAAATGAGATAGAAAAATATAAAGAATTAGTTCCTATGTTTAAGCTTATGGAGGAGGCTGCCGCGCTTCTTAGAAAGAAGAGATTTGCGCGTGGTTCGATAGATTTTGATTTTCCAGAGTCTAAGATAGTGCTTGATACTAAGGGACATCCGGTTAAGATAGAGCCTTATGACAGAAATGTTGCAACAAAGCTTATAGAAGACTTTATGCTTGTAGCTAATGAAACAGTTGCAGAGGATTATTTCTGGCAGGAAGTTCCATTTCTTTACAGGACACATGAAAATCCTGACCCTGAAAAGATAATCAAGCTGTCAACATTTATCAATAACTTTGGATATTCAATGCACATAACAGATGAGATACATCCTAAGGAGCTTCAGAAGCTTTTAGAGAAAATATCAGGCTCAGATGAGGAAAATCTTATAAGCAGGCTTACATTGCGTTCAATGAAAAAGGCTAAGTATACACCGGAATGTATAGGACATTTTGGACTTGCAGCCAAGTATTACTGCCACTTTACATCACCTATAAGACGTTATCCGGATTTACAGATACACAGAATTATAAAAGAGTGTCTGCATGGTGGTATGAGCGAAAAGCGAAAAGATCATTACTATAAAATACTTCCGGATGTTGCGGAGCAGACAAGCGCTACCGAGCGAAGGGCAGATGAGGCAGAAAGAGATACTGACAAGCTCAAGATGGTTGAATACATGGAGCAGTTCAAGGGTGAGAAGTTCTCTGGTGTCATATCAGGTGTAACTAACTGGGGCATATATGTCGAACTTCCTAATACAATAGAAGGAATGGTATCTGTAAATGATATGCCGGGCTTCTATATATTTGACGAGAACCATTATGAGATGGTAAATGAAACGACACACAAAACATATAAGCTGGGACAGAAGGTTGATGTTGTGACTATAGGAACCAATAAGATAGCAAGAACAATCGATTTTATGTTTGCAGAGGATTATGATGACAGATATAATTAATTTTATCATGCTTTGATTATAAGGAGGGATATGATGGCAAAGGATAGTGCCAGTGGCAACAGACTTATTGCTAATAATAAAAAGGCTTATTATGATTATTTTATAGAAGATAAGATAGAGGCAGGTATGGAGCTGTGTGGAACAGAGGTTAAGTCTATACGACAGGGAAAATGTTCCATAAAAGAGTCATATATACAGATAATAAATGGCGAGGTATTTGCAATTAATATGAATATTACGCCTTATGAAAAAGGAAATATATTCAACAAAGACCCATTAAGACCTAAGAAGCTTCTTTTACATAAGAGTGAGATTAACAAGCTTGCTGGGCAGTTATCTACAAAGGGTTACACACTTGTTCCGCTTCAGGTTTATCTTAAGTATGGCAAGGTGAAAATGCAGATAGGTCTTGCAAAAGGTAAAAAGAACTACGACAAGCGTGAGTCGATTGCCAAGAAAGACCAGCAAAGAGAGGCGGCTAAGGACTTTAAGATTAGAAATCTGGGGTAAGATAATAATTAATAATTTTATTACAGATTAAGATTAAGAAAGGAAATTGTAATTATGGAATTCACAGAAGTAATAAAAAACAGATATTCATGCAAAAAGTTTAGTGATGAAAAGGTTGATAAAGAAAAATTAAATGCTATTTTAGAAGCTGGAAGAGTAGCACCTACAGCTAAAAATCTTCAGGAACAGCATATTTATGTGGTTCAGTCTGAAAGCGGATTAAGTGCGATTGATAAAGTAACACCTTGCCGTTACAATGCTTCAACTGTTTTAATGGTTGCATATAATAAAAACAATGTGTTTACATATCCGGGAGAGAAGAGAAATTCTGGAATAGAAGATGCCACGATTGTTGCTACTCATATGATGTTGGCTGCATACAATGAAGGAATTGACAGCTGCTGGATTAACTTCTTTAATCCTGATGAACTTGCAAAGGCTTTCAACCTGCCAGAGGATGAGGAAGTACTAATGCTTCTAGACCTTGGAACAGCAGCTGATGGGGCAGCACCACTTCCAAATCATAATAGCAGGAAAGAATTAACAGATACGGTTTCGTATATTTAGAATGTATTAATATAGCGGCTGTATTTAAGTTGTTAAAATGTTAGATGATGAAGTGGAATGGGATAATAAGAATACATAAGTACGGCGTTGATTAGAAAAGGAGTGGGAGATATGGGAGTATCTGTAACTGGTAGAATTACAAAGGTAAAACAACCAAGAGGTGGATTTATTAATCCGAAATCTTTTGATGTAATAAGTGTAACCGATGATGATGGTATTGTACTACAAGAAAATGAAAATATACATCCTTCTTTAGTTGGTCTTGTTGTGGATTATATGACACGATTTATGCTTACAAATAATATTAAAGAGTCTTTTAAAATTTCTATTTTAGGTGCTATGGTAGCTGAAAAAATTGGTGTAAAAGACGCTATCAAAATTGTTGAAAGTTTAATGTTAAATATTAAAGGACTTGATAAACAATCAATTATTAATGCTTGTAAATTAGTATCATTTGATGTTTGGTATAGAAATCCTATAAGTGCTATAATGTCAAAGAAATATGATGAAATAAATGCCGATGATACAACAATCGCGAATATTCAATGTATGATACAGAGGAGTATTGAATTCTTTAAAATATACGGACCTATAAAACAGGATGGGTTTTCGTTTGAACCTGTAAATGGAAACAAGGACGATTATGATAAAATGATTAAAACCAATACTGGTACATATGGTGGATATACAGCTACTGTGTCAGCTGGTGATGGTGATTTTTTGACAACAGATACATTGTGGGATTTTAAAGTATCTAAGTCAGCACCAACAAGTAAACATACATTACAGTTGCTAATGTATTGGGTTATGGGACAACATTCAGGACAAGAGGTTTTTAAAAATATATCAAAATTAGGGATATTTAATCCAAGGTTAAATAAAGTATATATATATGATACAACAAATATTTCTAAAGATATTATTGACATTGTAGAAAAAGAAGTAATATGTTATTAATAATTGTTATAAAAATTATGAGAATAATATATTTTGTTTTTGATAGAATGGCTGTTTAAAAATATAATGGAAAGGGTATAGACACACAATAGATTATGAGTTTATACCATTAATTATTGAAGTAGTGTTTTAAAATGTTAAAACTTGTTGCTATATTCTATAGAAAATTATGTAAGAAAGTTTAGTATTGTTGGATAGATTTAAAAATTAATTAATTATTTATAAGAATATATTGACTTTAGGCAGTATATAATGTTATATATTATATGGTCATTAAAGACTACAATTTAATATATGGGCTTGTAAAGGTTTCGACAGGGGTTTTGAAACTGGTGAAGCTATCCGTATGCAATGCGTTAAATGGCAAACTTAAATATAAACGCTGAAGATAATTTAGCATACGCTGCCTAAGTTGCAGCAGTCTGACCTAGAGCACTCACACTTTAGGACCCAGGCTTCGAACATGTGAGAAACGACATAGCTTAAGCTTTGCGGTTATGGACGTATTATGAAGCTACTAAGTGCATAAGGGTGTTAGTTCCCGTATGCATAAGGGAATGTCAAATAACTGACTATGATAGTAGAAGAACAGCGGATGGGCTTTTGGACAGGGGTTCGACTCCCCTCAGGTCCACTTGAGTTCATTAAGGCAAACCCAGTATATGATATTATCGTTATCGTATACTAGAATATGTTTTATTTGGTGTATCGTAGAAAATAAAAGTAACGGCATTGTACGATTGCGAGAGTGATATATAATGTCGTTACTTTTTATGATATAATGTACGCAAAAGAAAAGGAAACATGAAATCAAGAATAATTAACACTATAAAAATGTTGACAGGAGGAAGTAGGATGGGTAGTTATCTGAATCCGGGGAATAAGGGATTTCGAGAAAGCTTGAATTCGGAGATTTATATAGATAAAACAGGTTTAATTGAAAAAACGAATGCAGTTATTGATACTCGCCAGAAGTTTCTCTGTGTCAGTCGACCAAGGCGTTTTGGAAAGTCAATGGCGGCAGATATGCTGGCAGCATATTATGAGAGAGGGGAAGATTCTTCTGTGTTATTTGATTCACTTAAGATTAGTAAAGCAGCTTCTTATCAGGTTCATCGTAATCAGTATGATGTACTCAAAGTAAATATGCAGGAATTTCTTAGTATGACACATAGTATGGATGATATGTTGTCTATGCTGCAAAAATATCTGATATTTGATTTGAAAGATCATTTTGAAAATGTCAAGTTTCGTGATGAAAATAATTTAATTCAGGTAATGAAGGATATTTACAGCAAGACAAATTGTTCGTTTGTTATTTTAATTGACGAATGGGATTGTCTGTTCCGCGAATTTCAGCAAAATTACAATGCACAGAAAAAGTATCTGGACTTTCTCAGGGTATGGCTAAAAGATAAAGATTATGTTGCACTGGCATATATGACAGGTATTTTACCTATAAAAAAATACGGTTCACATTCAGCATTGAATATGTTCACAGAATATTCTATGACAGATCCAGGTGATTTGGCAGAATATTTCGGATTCACAGAGCAGGAAACATCAGAGTTATGTAAAAAATATGAAATGAATTTCAATGAGGCAAAAAACTGGTATGATGGATATAATTTGATCATGCATCATCAGACAGGAAACGAATCTTGTTCGATTTATAATCCTAAATCCGTTGTAGAGGCTATGATGCGTCATAAGTTTGGAACTTATTGGAATCAGACGGAAACATATGAAGCATTAAAAATTTATATTCAAATGGATATGGGTGGTTTGAAGGATTCTGTAATCAAAATGCTTTCTGGAGAAGCGATACCGATTAATGTTGGAACTTTCAGCAACGATATGACCACGTTTGCCACAAAGGATGATGTATTGACACTGTTGGTACATTTAGGATATTTGACATATGACAGTGTAAATGAAACTGTCAGAATTCCGAATAAGGAGGTTTCACAGGAATATGTAAATGCAATCAGTACAATGAATTGGCATGGAGTAGCAGAGTCAGTAGAAGATTCAAGAAAATTATTGGAAGCATTATGGGCATTGGATGAAGAAACTGTTGCGGTTGGAGTTGAAAAAGCACATGATGAAATTTCGATTCTTCAGTATAATGATGAAAATTCGCTTAGTTGTACCATCAATCTTGCATTTTATTTTGCACGTGAATATTATATGATTGTGAGGGAGATGCCAACTGGAAAAGGATTTGCAGATATATGTATGATTCCGCGAAAAGAGCATTTGGATAAGCCGGCAGTTGTAATTGAATTGAAATGGGACAAGAGTACAATGGGGGCTTTAGAACAGATCAAAGAAAAACATTATGGAAATATATTGAAAGACTATCAAGGTAAGGTGTTACTGGTTGGTATTAATTATGATTGGAAAACCAAAAAACACCAATGTGTAATTGAAGTTCAGGAAAAATAGAAAATTCTGTTTTTATATTGATGGCAATATTGGAGCTATGAATGGAAATATTTATTTGACTTTTTCAAAAAAGAAAAATATAATAATTCTTGAACGAGTAGCAGACTAGCGTAAATCCAGTTTTGCTGCTCGTTTTTTATGTACCTGCTGTCGTACAATATGAAAATATATAATGCATTTAGAAGTGTGTAGCTTATCAGCGTAAGTCCAGCTTACAAGATAAGTTCACACTTTTTTTATGCAGAAAATGTACTTCCAGCGATTATAGCGCAGGCGCTTATGTCTATCATGGTTTATGTTATGAATTTGATTTTGAAGTTTAGTCCTTCTGCACAGACAGCATACGGATTATTTTATAAAGTGCAGCAATTCGTATTGTTTCTCGCATTTGGTTTAAGAGATGCGATTACACCAATAATAGCATTTGCAGCTTTATTTAATGCAGGACAGTCAAGAGAGTATTTTATACAGGCTATGAGAATTATTTCTATAAGCTTTATTTTTGCAGGAATAAATGTGGCATATCAGGGAATTTATCAGGCATTGGATGGTGGTATTGAATCGCTTGCGATTTCATTACTTAGACAGCTTGTGATTATATTGCCACTGGCAGGAATTTTTTCTGTTTTTGTAAAAAACGGACATGCGGGTGTTTCATTAATATGGTGGGCATTTCCTATAACGGAGATTATTGCATGTATAGTTGGATATGTATTTTTAAAGAAAATCAGAAAAAATAAAGTTGAAAAATTAAGCGAATAAACTTAGAAAATGATTTATAAATGACATATGAAATAAAAATTCTGAAATAAGAAAAAGTTTAATAGGAGGAGAATTATATATGTCAAAGAGAATTATAACAATTAGCAGAGAGTTCGGAAGCGGTGGGCGTTTTATTGGTGAAGAGGTTGCTAAAAAAATGGGTATTGCCTATTATGACAAGGACATTATTAGACAGATTGCTGAACAATCCGGATTATCACCGGAGTATATATGACAGTAATTGCACAGCCAAAGAAAATTTATCTGAAGGGACTGGAATATCTGGAACTTTGCAGGGATACATGTGCATTTGGTGTAAATGATGAAGACCAGCTTGCATTAAAAGAACCGATTAGTAAAGAAGATTTAGACAAAAGAGAGGTTTTGTGCGGCACATATTATTATATGGAAAAGTCGTTTGAAACGCTTCTTTTGGGAACTGCCGCCAGACTTCAGACATTAAATGCAGAGTATAATCTTGGGTCTGTTGCACAGGCAAAGTTTGGTAATTATATGCTTGTATTTCACAGTCATTGGAAGAATTGCTATTCACATATGTGCCGTATTATTTCCTCGGATATAGATGCTGGGAGTATTGGTGTGGTTATACGTAAGGGTGAGAGGAAAAGGTTGGAGAACTTGTATAGGTGTTGTGTTGAGGTGGTAATTACTTAAAATTATGGTTATATTTCTTCCTGTTAGAAGTGGAAAATTATTGTTTATCAAAATGTTAATAAGTGTAGTATAAGAGTCAGGAAAGGATATGTATGTCAAGAATAGAAGCAGGCGAATGTGAACATATGGATATGGAGTGGTATGGCATTGACAGGCAAGGCAATATTGCTGTATTTTGCAGTGGAGGAGAAGGCAATTTGCCGGAGTTCGTATGTGAAAATGTTGAAAGAGCAGATGAATTAATGGAATACTTTGATAAGTTTGAAAGAATCACGGACAGTGTTGTTGTTTTTATGATACAATGATTGTATCTTCAGAGTATAAAGAAAGGCTATAAAAGTAAAATTTGAAAGCAGTATTTATAGAAAATAATACAGATATGGAGGTTTTAATAATGTTTAACTTTGAATATTACACACCTACAAAGGTGATTTTTGGCAGGAATTCAGAAAATAAACTTGTGGAACTTTTACAGGAGTATGGTGCACATAAAGTATTAATCCACTACGGAGGAAAAAGTGCTTTAAAATCGGGATTGATTAATAAGATAAAGACAGCGCTGGATAATAGTGAAATACCATATGTGGAATTAGGAGGTGTAGTACCCAATCCACATTTATCAAAAGTAAGAGAAGGTATTGAACTTGGAAAAAGAGAAAAGATTGACTTTATTCTTGCAGTTGGCGGTGGTTCTGTAATTGATTCTGCAAAGGCAATCTCATATGGACTTGCTGAGCCGGAATATGATGTCTGGGAATTGTTCAGGCATGAACGTAAGGCTGAGAAGTTTCTTCCTGTTGCATCAGTTTTAACTATCGCAGCATCCGGTAGTGAAACAAGTAACAGTTGTGTTATAACAAATGAGGATACAGGCGAAAAACGTTCATATAATGATAATATATCACGTCCGAAATTTACAATTATGAATCCTGAGCTGACAATGAGCCTGCCTGATTACCAGACTGAATCGGGTTGTGCGGATATTATGATGCATACTATGGAACGTTATTTTACTAATGGCGGCAATATGGAACTGACAGATGAGATAGCTGAAGGCCTTTTGCGTACAGTAATGAAGTATGCAGAAATATTGCATAATAATCCTATGAACTATGAAGCACGTGCAGAGATTATGTGGGCAGGAAGTCTTTCTCATAATGGTCTTACAGGTTGTGGAAATGACGGCGGTGATTTTGTATGTCATGCGCTGGAGCATGAAATGGGAGGAATGTTTGATGTAACACATGGTGCAGGTCTTGCAGCAATCTGGTCGAGCTGGGCGAGATATGTTTATAAAGATTGTCTTCCTAGATTTGTAAGGTATGCTGTAAATGTGATGGGAGTAACTCATTCTGGAAGTGATGAGGAAACTGCACTGAAAGGTATAGAGACTATGGAGAAATTTTATCATCGTATTGGTATGCCGGTTAATATGAGAGAACTTGGTATTGCCCCTACAGATGAGCAGATTACTGTAATGGCAGAATCGTGTTCTCGTGCGGCTGGCGGTAAAAAGGGTTCTGCAAAGGTTTTATATCAGAAAGATTTTGAAGAAATTTACCGCATGGCAAGGTAAGTAGATGATAAAAGTAATCAGACAGATAGTATATAAAGAGAAAAAATTAAGTGCCGTAATAAATACAGCACTTAATTTTTTGAGTGTGTGAAACTTTTTCTGTAAATTAAATAAAACCTATATTGGTCTTCTATGA
>OCAA01000892.1_pt1 | contig 19964 bp, 17 predicted proteins | sample 1538241 | NCBI WGS metagenome assembly OCAA01 (sample SAMEA2580241, study PRJEB22360) | human gut metagenome | biome: human gut; feature: human-associated habitat; material: faeces | place: Denmark | collected 2008/2010
TAGTTCCATCAATAATTATATTTAAACTATCATAAGTGGTAACATTGCCATAATTATCAGTGTAAGCAAAATCAATTTTATATTTTCCATCTTCTAAAGCCTCAGTAAAGTCAAAGTCTAATACCATTTCATCATCTGATATATTCCAAGAATTATCACCTACTATCTTTTCAGTAACGTTAGCTCCACCATCATTAAGATCAAAAATCTCTAACTCTGGAAGCACATAGTTGCCATCAGTATCAACCTTTAAATTATTATCCTTTACCTTAGCAGTAATATTTTGAGTTGTATTATAATGAGTAAATCCTGATAACTCATGGTATACTCCATTACTAAATCCACTAATACTAATTTCTGGTGCATTTACATCAATAGAAAAATCTATTTTATTTTCAGTTGTATTTCCTGCACCATCTGTAGCTGTAACTATTACTTCATAATGACCATCTTCAGAAAAAGTATTACTAAGTTCTGATATTTCTCCATAGCTTTGGAACTCTCCAATATTATAGTCATTTCCGTCCTTAGTAGCTGTAATTACCACATTATTTGTAACATAGTTTTCTTCTTTTACAGTAATAGTTAATTGCCTATTATCATTAATTCCATTCTTTGAACCAGCTTCAATACCACTAAATGATATTTCGGGAGCAGTACTATCTACAATAAATTCTAAACTCAGCTTATTTTTATCAGCCTTATTACCTACTTTATCTTCAGCAGTTGCTTCAATTTTATAGTGTCCATCTTTTTCAAATACTTTTGCTAATTGATCCTTGGTTATAACAATTAAGCTTTCCTTCTTATATTCTAAGTAAGATACTTCGTCATCATTTCTAGTTACCTTAAACTCTGGAGTATATTCTGCATCAGTATAATTCTTTTCTTCCACAGAAATCTTTAAATTATCAACTAAAGACTTAGAAGTTATTATTTCATTGTCATTAACTCCATCCATATTTATCACTGGCTTAGTGCTATCAATGATAAAAGTAACATTTTTACTGCTTATTTCATCATTAACTTTATCTTTCGAAGTGACTTCTATAGTATATAATCCTTCATCTTCAGCATTTATGATAAATTCATGGCTTACTTTAAATACACCTTTTCCCCAGCTGCTTCCAATGATATTCTTTACTTCTTTGCCATCCTTCTTAACAATTAAAGAAGTGTTGTCCTTATCTAAAGTTGTATCTCTCACTGTTACAATGATATTTTTACTTTCGTTATAATTATTAATAACGTCTTTACTTGTATTTTCAACACCTTCAATGGTTATTACAGGCTTACCACTATCAACAACAAAGTTTTGTGTCATGCTATATTCATTACCTGCTTTATCTTTTGCTATTACAGTCAATTGATATTGTCCATCTTCTTTAGCATCTATTTTATGATTAATAATCTTTTCCTTTATATCTTCATTACTTAGATAAATTTCTTCATCACAAATAATTTCATCTGTTACATTTTCATTGCTTAATGTACAAACTATCTTACCATAATATAAATTATCATCTTTTATGGCTATATTAATTTCCTGTGCTGATTTATACTTTTCAGATAATTTTTCTTTATCATTATAAGTTACCACAGGTTTTCTTATATCAATTACAAAATCTTTTTCTAAAGAACTTTCATGCTTACTGCAATCTTTACTTTTAACTCTTAAAAGATAATTACCTTCTAGTTCTTTTTCCATAGTACCTGTAACTACAGCTGTAATGACACCTTTTTTCTCACTGTTTTCTTGTATTGACCATGAACTTATCTTAATTCCTTCATTATCATAAGATTCATTAAGATTTATAATTTTGGCAATACTTTTATTACCATTTGATTCTACCTTCACTAACTCTAATTCATTATAAGCATCAGCATCATCAAAAGATAAAGTTGCATCAGTTATAGTTGCTGTAAACTCTATTCCTTGATTATAATTATTAAATTGATTTTCATCCTTAAAGCTAACGTTGATTTCCGGTGCCTTTGAATCAACAATTATACTTCTTTCTTCATGACTGCTATTTCCTGCAGCATCTGTACTTTCCACCTTAATATCACAGATAACTTCATCCATAGTGTCTAAAACAGTTGTTGTATTATCAAAAGATTTAACTTCCGTAGTTCCATCAGCATAAGTTATGATAATTTTATTTTTTTCACCATTTAATTTACCGTCATTATCATAAACTAAGTTATCATCATTTACTGATACCTCTACCTTAATAGCTTCATCATACTTCTTGCTTTCTAAAGGCTCATCTTTTCCATTTATTGAATTTTTTATAGTTATTGTAGGTGCATGCTGATCAATTATATACGTAGCTATATCATAAATAATCTTTTCAGATTCTTCACTTGTCTGCCATTCAGCCCACACCTTATAAGTACCTTCCTCTGAAAATGTCTTTGCAAAGGATACCTTCTTAGAAACTTCATCATAAGAAGTTTCTATTCTTTCAATGTTTCCATCATTTAACTTGTAATAAAGCTCTATATCTCTAATTGAATAAATATATCCTTTAAAGTCTACTGCTTCACTACTTGTACCTCCAACTGGAACATCAAAGAATTCTAGCTTACCTGACTTTTGGAATTGGAATGTACTCTTAAATACTTGTCCTATTTCCACATTATCTTTACTTATTATTGCTATATTCCCTGCTTTGTCTCTAGCTGAAATTTCAAACTCATAAACTCCACTTTCATAGCTTTCTGCCTTATAAGTTAATATATTTCCATTCTGCTCTAGTTTCCAATCTATGTTCACAATTTCCCCATTTTTCTTGGCAACTATATTTATGTCTTCTCTATTTAAGTTATCTTCTGTAATTTTGAAACTTAAATTTAGCTTATCAGAAATTACAACATAATTGCTTTCTGGAAAATCAATAATATTTATTGTTGGTGCTATTTTATCAGCCTTTATATTAAAAGACTTGGTAAACTTCTCTGTATTCCATATGTTGTTTTTTTCCATTATTAAATCAATATAAATATCATCATTTTCAATTAATTGATTATTGATTGTAACTTCATATTTTGCATCACTTATTTCACTTATAGATATTAAATCATCCTTAAAGGTATATTCCTTCTTACCATAATATGTTTTAGCTTTAACCTTGAAAGGAACTTCACTGGAAGCTAAAGTTCCACCTTCATTTACATACTCTTCATACTGTTTACTTAAATCTACAGTGAACTTAATTTCATCATCATTGCTATACCACTGCATATTAAACTCTTCATTACTTTCATAAACTTCACCCTTATAAGTAATTTCAATATTGGGATTTCCTAAAGAAAAAGTAATGGTTGTTGTTATAAATGCAACTAATACAATACATAATGATAAAAGTAGGCTTTTTCTTTTTACCATATTGTCTCCCCCTCTCATATTGTTTCCCCTTATATTATTAAGTTTGAATTTACTATGACTATATCAATTTCTTTAGTGAACTCATTTAAAAGCTCTGTTTCTTCTTCAAAACCTAAAATCATTGTTTCTTCCTCTTCACCACTTAAAATCATAGTATCTTCATCATCATAATCCTTTAATATCTCTGTACCCTCTTCACAAGCAAAACCTTTGCTTATGATTTCATCCATTTTTATATCCATAGGTTTTGAAACTTCATTGGTTGTAACAGCTTTAATATTACTTGTTGTATTATTAAGGCTGATTTTATTTAAAGTCTTTTTGGTACTTTTAATACCTAAAAGATCCTTAATATCTTCTAATACATTTCCCTTGATAAATATAAATACGGTTATAACAAGCATGAAAATAGTACCTGCCATACCACCATAAAACATGATTTTATACATATACTCTTTCCTCCTAAAGCTATATAAGGCCTAGATTTCCCATTCTTCTCTTAAGCTTTATAAATTCCTGCTCATTATCAATGCCTTCGATGCCACAAGCAGTATTATAAGTATCTATACATAAAGCATAATTTCTTGCACTTTCTCCTTTATATTGCTCTACATCTAGAAGTATATTTATAAGCTTGATATAAGCTTTCTTGCTCTCAGGATAATTTTTTATAGCTGTATTAAGCTGTTCTATAGCTCTAGCTGGATTACCAGCATCATTATATATTTCACCTATCTTGATTAGCGTGTCTTCCCTGCTAGCTCCATCACTATCTAGTACTTCATTATAATAATCAATGGCTGTATCAAAGAACTTAGCTGCTATTTCTTTATTGCTTTCATTGATACCCTTACTATGATAAGCTTGGGCAAGTTTAATATTAAAATCAGTTTCATATCTTAAGTTTAAGCTCTCATCATTTATACTCTTTAAAATTTCACTACCATTGTTCACTAAGCTAATAATCTTATCATTAGCCCCCTCTAAAAAGCCTTTATAAGAAATATAAATACCTGCTAAAGAATTATAATTGGCAACTTTCTTTTCATTATTTTCTAAGGAATAAGTATAATCCTCAAATTCCTCTAGCTTTTCTTTGAACTGTTCATAATCAATATTCATACTACTAAGGCTTGTAGCTAATGTCTTATAATATTTTGCATCTTCTATTTTTTTCTCATTAACCATCCTAAAATACTTTAAAGCTATAGGATAATTTTTATTATCTAAATAAGTCATTGCAACCTTAAACAACACTTCATCATTCTTATCTACACCATCAAACTTATCGTTAATATATCCTTCTATCTTGGATAATCCACTTTCCACATCATTTATAGAACTATAAATATTAAGAATATTTATGTATGCTTCACTTCTCTTGCCATCTACCTTAGTTATAACATCATCTAATACTTCAATAGCTTTGGCATATTCACCATTGATTAAATAACTATCACTTTTATTTATCATTTCTTTATAATTAGTAAGATTTTCATTACTAACTCCTCTGTAGCCAATGATTGTTATTATTATAAAAAATATTAATAAAATACTACTTACTATAAATCTGCTCATTTCCTTAATTAATTTAACCTTATAAGCTTTTGTTAGCTTTTCCACATTTTCCAAATCATAAAGAAGATCATCACAATTTTCATACCTATCTGCTGGATCTGTTTCTGTGCATTTCTTTATGATATATTCCAAACCTTCTGGCAGTGAGCTATCCCATTCTCTAATTGGCTTAAGCATAAAAGGTGGATCATTTAAGCTTTTTCCTGTAACCAAGTTATATAAAGTTACCCCTAAACTATAAATATCTGTTCTGGCATTGGTTTTTAAACCAGCTATCTGCTCTGGTGCTGCAAAAGCTCTTGTTCCTAAATTAGTGGTATCTGATTCTGTATCTACCTTATATTCCTTTGATATACCAAAATCAATTAGTTTAATACGTCCATCTGGTGTAAGCATCACATTATCTGGTTTCATATCCCTATAAATTATTGGAGTAGGTCTATTATGTAAATAAGATAAAACCTTAGCTAATTGTATTCCATAATTAATTACTTCTTTAGCCTGAATTTTTCCTTCTCTTTTCAGCTTTCTATTTAATGATTCACCTTCTATGTAATCCATCACCACATAGATATCACCTCTGTCAATGATGTCATATATCTTTGGTAATGCAGCATGGTCAAGATTTTTTAAAAGATCAGATTCCTGCTTTAAACTATCCATAAGAAGTTTATTATTAGAATTATCTCTTCTTCTAATTTCCTTAACAACTATAGACTTATTTAATCTATTATCCATAGCTAAATAAACTATACTCATTCCACCTCTACCAATTTCCTTAAGTATTTCATATCTACCATCAATTATTTCACCAATTCTAATCATTACAGCAACACCTCCTAGCTTGTCCTTATTAATATTACTGAAATATTATCTTTTTCCATTCTATTTTTAACAAGCTCTACTGCTGCTTTGCAGTTTTCATTCATTACCTTCTCATTAATATTTACAACTGGATTAAAAAACTCATAAAATTCATCATCAGTTAATTCATGATACATACCATCACTACATAACATATAGACTGTATCTTTTTCTAATACGCTTTCAGTTATTACAGGCTGCATATTAGGTGATGCTCCTACACATTGTAAAAGTACATTTCTTCTTGGATGTCTTTTTGCTTCCTCTAAGGTAATATTTCCTCTTTCCACTTCTCTTGCCACAAAAGTTTGATCCTTAGTTAGGATTTCTATATTATCCTTAAATTTATAAACTCTACTATCACCAACTTGAAAGATAGTTACATTATCATAAATAACTAGCATAGCAGTTAAAGTAGTACCAAGCTTAAGATTGTTTTTTAATGAATAATTTAATAATAAAGAATTAAGTTCATGTAATTTTTTCATAAAAGATTTTCGTACTTCTTCTGCTCCTATTTTTAATAATCCTTCAAATTCTTCTTCATACCACTTATCTAACCCTCTAATGACTGTAGCACTGGCAAGCTCTCCTTGTTCTAATCCTCCCATACCATCACAAACTACAAAAAGTCCAACTCTTCCATTGGTAGTGTTATTAACTTTCATAAGTAAAGCATCTTGATTTGTTAATTTTCTTATTCCCTTATCAGTATTATATGAAACAATAAAATTCATTTTCCCCATAATTTCTTTTCCTTACCACGGTTTTTATTTAACTATTTTTTACATATACTATTATATTTTACTATTTTATCTTTAATTTTTCTATTATTTATTGTAATTAATGTAATTTTTTTCAAAATAAAATCATCAAATACATTTGAATTTCAATCAGAAATTTATTTAATTTCTTTATCTTTTTATGAATATTAATTTATTTTTTGTCTATAATAATTAATGAACGTTTATCCTTTTAAAAATCAATATTTATACTTGTGCTAAACTAAAAGAAGACATCTAAAAAAGATGTCTTCTTTGCTTTTATATTATGATATATTAATTTGCTGAAAATGATTGTGATATTTGATTATCAGCTTCTTCTAAAGTATCAGCTGCAACAGTTAATTGATTTGAAATTCCTTCTATTATTTCTGGAAAATCCTTTTGTAATGTTGGTAGCATTGATTCAAAAGCTGCTACGAAACTGTTTTGAGCTGCCCCTTCCCATTCTGATGCTACTGCATCTACTTTACTTTTGATTTCGTTAACTTCATCAATAACAGCTTCCATCTTTTGTAGTAAGAAGCTTGCCCCCTCTCTTAATTCTTCTGGTGTAATTCTAATTTGTGCCATAATTTTTCCTCCTAAATTCTCTCATAAATATATTTATTTAAAACTCAAACAGTATTTGAGATTTTATCATTAAAATTTTAATTATTCAGTAGCTATTTTCACCTTTATTACTTCATTACCATTTATTAAATAAGAATCACCAGCTTCTAGAGCTTTCTTATTATCACGTTGAATATTAGCTGGTATATCATATACCTTAATATCTGCCATATTTTCAAATATAAATGCTTTTTTATTATCTCTTAAAAGTTTCATTATTTCTGGCGACGAATAAGCCACTGGTGCATTATCCACTTCACTAAAGATAATACAAACCTTCATAGTCTTGTACTTACTTATAACCTTCTTATAAACTTCCATAGCATTTTTATTAGTTGCCATGTTATCAATAACAGCCTTATTATTAATAATTACTAAAATAAGTGGCTCATTATCTAGACACTCTATCCCTTCATCCATAACCTTAAAGTATCTATCTTCTAACATATCTGCTATATCTTCAAAGATTATTTCATACTCACTTGAATCTATAGAATATCTTTCCACAAATCCGTAATCTTCAAAATCTCTTAAATTCCTTTGAACATTATCTATCACATAAACCTTAGCTTGATTTATTAACACTTTCTTTTTCATTGAATCCATTATAAGCTTCAATAAATTAACCTTAGGTTTATTGTCTTTACCAACTAATATAAACTGTCCTATTTCTGCTAAGTTTAAAGGAACTAAATCTACAGTGCTATAATTTAATCCCACTGGAACCATATACGGTTTTAATTTCTCTGTATTATAGTTAGTAACTAAATATTCTGAAGTTAAAACCTTTGGAATTTCAGGAATTATCTTTGCTCTGTTATCCTTGTATCTTTCATTAACAGCATTAATGAATGATTTCATATTATTAACTCTGTCTATTTCCTTAGTCCCTTCAAAACCTAAGTATGTTTGATATTCATAAACAGTCTTATCTATTTCAATTAATCCTCTTCCTGGAATATTTCTTGGCTGCATTCTACATCTATCAAAAATACTGCTATATTCACTAGAGTCATTACAATAAAGACCTATTCTATTGGCAAAGTTAGATAAATACTTATAGCCAATTCCATTAGTTTGTGAGGTAGTTATAATTACAGATATACCAACACTTATACATTCTCTACAAATGTTTAAGAACTCATCATCATATTTTCCATATAACTCCCTAAAGCCAATAAAGTTATCTACCATAATTAATATTTGTGGTAAATCACTAAAACCAGCTTCTTTATAAGAACTAAAGGAACTTATTCCTGCCTTAGATAACACTTCCTTACGATACGTTATTTCACTATTTATCATCTTAATAAAGTTTTTAAGCTTTTCATCTTCACTGGAAGTAACTACACCACCTACATGATTTAAGGAATTTAAAGTCTTTAAAATCATTGATGCAAAATCTAAAATGTAAATATTAACTTCCTGTGGTGAATAGTTTTCAGCAAGTCCTCTTACAATAGTTTGTAGTAGGTTTGTCTTCCCATATTGAGAAGAACCAATAATAAAGGTATTACCAGCAGTTATATTAAGTTTAGCTATATCTTGTAATTGTCTTGATGGATCATCGTAAATACCAAGTCCAACTTCTATATCCACATCATTGCACTTTTCAAAGTTCTTATAAGAAATAACTTCTTTTAATGGTGGCAGACAAATACCTTGTAAAACTTCTATACCACTTTCTTTGCAATACTTAGTAACGTATTCCACTATTGCTTCTAATTGACTTAAACTCTTATGCTGACTTTTTTCCCTCTTTTGCACAAATATTGGTGTTCTCTTACCACTTAAAGAAACAGTATTTAAAGTAAACTCTCTCTTATTATCCACTTCATCAGTTTCTGCATCAGCTCCACTATAAGCAGATTGGAATAATTCAAATATTTCATTATTTCCTACTTGTAGATATGCTCTACCTGGCTCTTTTATTTCTGCTGCCAAAGGTGTTTTAATAACTTCATTACTATCTTCTTTATTTTGCACCTTTAAACAAAGCTTAAATTTAGAGTTACTCCAAATTTGATCATCCACTACTCCAGAAGGCTTTTGAGTTGCTAATATTAAATGTACTCCTAAACTTCTACCAATTCTGGCTGCACTAATAAGCTCCTTCATAAAATCTGGATGTTCAGCCTTAAGTTCTGCAAATTCATCTACAATAATAATCAAATGTGGCAGTGGTATATCTACCTCACCAGCCTTATACTTTTTAATATATGCATCCACATGATTTACTTCAGCCTTAGCAAAAAGCTCTTGCCTCTTTCTAAGTTCAGCCTTTATTGAAAGTAAAGATCTTGTTATTTCCCTACCATCAATATTAGTTATGGCACCAATAAGATGTGGTAAATCCTTAAATTGATTAACCATACCTCCACCTTTAAAATCTATAATGACAAACCCTACTTCATATGGATGGAAGAAAGTAGCCATTGATAAAATATAACTTTGCAGAATCTCACTTTTACCAGAACCTGTTGTACCTGCCACAAGGCCATGAGGTCCATGATGCTTTTCATTTAAATCTAAGTAAACAACTTCACCTTTTGTTTTAACACCTAAAGGAGCTGCCATACTTTTATAAACTTCTGATTCTTCCCATCTTTTCTTTAAATTTAAATCATCTACGCTCACAATATTTAAAAGTTGAAATAATGAAATATTTTTTGTTAATTCACTTTCTAAACTTACTTCATCTATATATACTGGTGATAACTTAAGAACTATTTCACTGGCTACTTCATCACTAACTTCTTCATAAGTAAAGTTAATTGAATCTTCTCCATTGGAACTTAAAATACGAGTACCACTTTTATTATCTGCGTTTAATACTATAATTTCGTCGCATCCCATTGGTAACATCTCTTGATTTTCTTCGAAGAATACAAAAGTAAACCCTAATTTAGTACTATTAAGTAAGAATTTTGAAATTGGATGCTTATTAATGCCCTTATTATCAAAAACAAAAATAACAAACTCATTTTCAAACTTCTTTTTTTCTTTACCAAAAGATCTTTCTTCTCTTTTACATAACTCTACATATAAATATTCAAAAAGTAAGTTTTTACTTTCTTCATCATAAATAATATTTCTTGCTTCAAGTGAATCATTTTCCACATTCTTAAGCCATCTTAGCCAAGCAAATTTATCTGCTTCATCTTCATCTATTATGTAAAACAATTTTACATCTTTATAATAATGTCTTGTAACTATATCTATAGTCATGTTTTTTAACATGCTGTATAATGCTTTTTTATTACCAATTACACCTATTCCATTACATTTTAAAAATTCTATATATACAGGTGCATTTTTAATATATTTATGCTTTTCTTCTACTTCTTTAGGAATTAGAACTAGTTCATCTTTAATACTTATATATTCCTGCTTCTTAGTAATAACCTTACAATTAGCTTCTACTAACCCTTTCCCTATTCTTACAGCTAAAAAATCATCATGGTCTGGATTTCTATCAAATAAATCCTTACTAAAAACATTAACATTTTCTATATTTTCCTTCATAGGTTTATATATATTATCTAAAACTCTCAATTCATTGCTTCTGGAATTTAAAATAACTTCTTCTTTTTCACATATATATGCTTTATATTTAACTTCTCTTTCTATTTTCTCTTTCTTATATTCTTTCTTATCATTTAAAAAAGTTACCACACTCATAATAATTCCAATGGTCATGGAGCATACACTATAAATAACAAAGGTTCCTCCGCCACCTATAATTCCTCTTAGCACCACTGTTAATGCCAACATAGCCAGCGCAGGAATCATAGTTAACACAAGATTTTTTTTAGGTTCTTGTGGTAATGGTTCAGGATCTAAGATTTCTATATCAGTGCTTGGAATTTCTTGTCTAATTCTTGTACTTCGATTAAACTTTGGATACTTAAATTTGCTACTTTGATTATCTAAATCCTTACATAATAAATTTTTCACTATAACATTAGAATTGGCTGAAGTATATAATTTTCTATCTTTAAAATAGAAACTATGTCCCACAACTATAATAAAATCATTTTCCTTTAGCTTATGAATATCTTGCACTTTAGTGGCATTGACATGAACTCCATATTTAGAGTTATTATCTAACACATAATAATCTCCTTCTTTATAAGATAATGTTATGTAATCTTTGCCAAGCAAATCATCTTTTATGTATATATCACAGCTTTCCAACCCTCCAATGGTAATATTACCTATATTTAATATATCAATTTCTCTATTGTAATTTTTTTCACTACTATCAAAATCAATAAAGAAATTAACTTTAAATACTTCTCCACTGGAGTCTTCATACTTAACAATTAAATCATCACCATGTTTTAATTCCTTAGAATATACTTTCATAACTCCATCTTCTGTAAAGTATACGCCATCTAAAGAATTAACTATCCATGTATCATTACTTTTTAAAAATTCAAAGCTAAAATCTCCAAAAAAGTTTTCCTTATTAAATCTTATGTTACACCCTTTGCTAGTACCAACCTTTATACTATCATCACTATCATGTTCTAATTCGTATTCTCTATATACCTTTTTTCCATAGATAATAATTTTATAATTATTGTCCATATAATCCTCCTAAGTTAATCAATGTTTATCAATGTTCCATTTCTTAAATTAAATTCTCTTAAAGTCTTATTTCCTTTTAATAACACAATGGGATTTTCACATCTTAAAAAACATTCATTTATATTTTCTGTATTAATTCCTAAATTAAATGCTGTGTTTAATCCCTTTATCAAATCATTAGCTGTAATGTATAGAGGCACTTCTACATCATACTTTTTACTTAGTCTTTTTATATGCAAAATAACTATTACTTTATCATCATTCACAAAAGCTACCCCCTTTAAATTATCATATAAGCTAACTTTTTAAACTGTTTATCATTAGCTAAAAACTCCACTGATAAATCATTATTAACAAAATTAAAATTACTTATATATTCACTAATAGTTAAATTATTTGTAGCAGGATTTTTTATTAAATAATTTACTTCTGAATCCATATATTTATTACAAATAAACATAAACTTATTTCTATCTGAACAATCAATATTATTAATTAATCTTTCTAATTTGGCTGTAGATACCTTATTTTGCATTGTCACCACAATGACCTTGTGACAAAAACTCATTAACTTTGTCTTGCTATTACTTAGTTCACAAGATGTATCTACTACTATATAATCATAATCTCCTGATTTTCTTAATGACTCTAATAAATATCTATAATCATCAAGCTTAATATTATATGAATTAGTTGCTTGTCTAAAAGGTAATAAATAATCAAAACATTCTTTCCTAATAGCACCCTTTAATACTTCCAATATATTTTCACTATGATTATGTAAATGCTTTTCAAAATTATTACTTATATATTCATTATTAGATAAATAATAATTAAATCCTTGTAACACTTCTGTACTGATAAATAAAACTCTTTTATTACACTTGCTTAAGGCACCTGCTATCCCCATGGAAACTAGAGTATTACCGCTACCTCCTGACGGTGAATAAACCATAATAAATTCAGTTTCATTATTTTCTCTGTCACCTATGGCCTTTAAAGTTTCTGATGACATATTATTTACCACATCATTATATATTTGCTTAACACTGGTATATTTGTAAATTCTTTTTAGGATCATATTTTCCGTTTGCATACTATTATCAACTTCACTTAATAAAAATACATTGCTAATATCTTGCTTTTCATATTCTTCATCATATAAGTCTTCATTAATAATAAGCACATCAATATTTTGAGGTGTACTGAAAAAGCTCTTTAAATACTCTTTATCTGTAATTACTATAATTTCTGCCTTTTCTCCAAACTCCTCTGTAAACTTCAATTCCAAAGGAACTAAATATCTCTCATCTTCATCACATAAAACAATAGATAATGCCATTTTCTAACCTTCTCCTTAAATACTTTTAACTTGAAAATCACTATTTGCAAGCCTTATAATATCCCCTGTTTTTATGGGAACTTGTCCATCAGCAGGAACCCTTCTATTATTAACAAAAGTTCCATTAACACTTTTTTCATCCTTAATAAAATATCTTCCGTCTATATAAATAATTCTGCAATGTATTCTACTAATAGCTTTATTGAATGAAATAACTCCATCAGCCATTTGAACGCTTTTACCAATTAAAAAATTTTCTTTTGTTATCGGTATATTTACAGATTCCAGGACATCTTCTCTCACTATAGCAATAGTAGGTATAAACATATCTCCACTTAATACTTCTGTTTCTAAACTATCATTATTATTAATTGGAGCTTGTACTTTTCTATTTTTCTCATAGCTTACTTTTGTTCTGTCCTTTTTATTATTGAATTTAAATACTCCTTTTATTGCAGAAATAAACTTTGATTCCTTATTACTTTTTAACTCTTCACTTTTTACAGGTATACTTGGAGCACTTTTTCTTTCAATATTAACTTTACTATCAACTCTATTATTAATCTGATTATAATTAGTATTTGTATAGCTTAAAGTATTTATATAATCTCTTAACATTTCAATGGTATTATTGGCTAAGGATAAATTACTATATAACTTATTTACTAATTCATTATCAATATTTCTATTAGCTGAAATTGCTCTAGCTATATTTCCCTTTAATCTTTCTTCAAACAAACTTTTACTATTGCCATTACACTCTGTATTAACTGGTATATAAATAAGATTTACACTTAAATTATTAGTATCAATAAATATGTTTTCAAAATTAATATTAATGTTTTCAATTTGCATAAATCCATTTTCAATAGTTTCACAAATAATATCAAAAAGCTTAGACATGATAATTAAAAAACTTGCTGCATTTAACCCTGGCATTATTGATGCTAAAGACTTATATTTTGAAATATCATATATTAATTTTATCTTTCCGTTATGTATAACCTTCACTGCTTTGATAAATCCATTTTTCTCTTGATTTTGCAAGACTTTATATCCTGTTTCAAAGAATAAAGAACTATCTTCTAATATATAACTTATATTAGTTATATCCCTTTTCTCCTTAATTAAGTTATCTAAAATCAAATCATTCATCTAGTTATATCCTCCACATAAAGCCTTACTTCATTTTTATGTATTAATTATATAATTTTAACATTGAAAATTTTGTCATTTATTGTAATAAAACTGAATTTTTTACATAACTTTATTTACTTTTCCTTTATAACAAAACAGAAGGTGATGCATGTTTTTCATGCCTCACCTTCTTTATCATCTAAATTTTCAAAAACTCTTACCCCCACAAAACTATAGTATTAAATTAACTCCCCCTATAATAATGCCAATAACAATGTAATATAAAATTCCTGCTTTTGCTGCTGAGTGTTTTATCTTCTTATTAGTTTTAGGTCTTAATAATAATCCAAAAGGTGCAATTGCTGAGTAGCCTAATAACTTAAACAATAGTTTTTCTTCATGAACTTCCTTTTCATTATGTAACCTTCCAATATATCTATATAAATATAATACTGCTACTGCTCCTAATGGTTTAATTATTCCTCTGTGTTCCATGATTCTCTCCTTTCAGCTACTAAAGCTGTTCCCCTTCTTTAATTAAATCTTCCATATTACTCTTAGCTTCTTTAAGCATAGAGTTTAAAAACTTAAATCTTGATATATGCTCCTTTAAGCCCTTTTCCCAATCACCATATCTTAAAGACATAAACTGTTCTTTTGATTTTCCAGTCCATGCATCACCTTTTAAGGCACTTAAGCTACTATTTAAAGTATCAAGATTACTTTCCAATAAGCTTATTGCATTATCATAAGTAGTAATTGCATTTTCCAATGTTTCCATTTCAATTTTAAAATCCATACCCTTTACCTCTTATCTAAAATCCCTGTGATAATTTCTTTTTCTAAAATAATATGATCTTTTTTTTCATCTTTTTTTATAGCCATTAGCTTTCTTATTTCATCAGCTTTCTTAAGGTAATTTTCTTCTCCAAGCCTATCTATTCCATTTAATATTTCATGACACTTCTTATACTCTTTAGCTTCAATAAGAGTTATACATCTATATAGCAAAGTATTAATATCATATGGATTACTTAAATTTTGAATCTTAAGTATTTTATAAGCTTCTTTAAATTGCTCTATGGCCTCTTGCTCCTGCCCTTTTTCCCTTAAAGCATATCCCTTTAAAATCACTGCCATCTTGCAATAATCATTATTTAAATCTTCCATATTGCATAATATATCTAAATTATTAAAAGCATTTTCTAATCTACTTGTTTTATAATTTAATAATGCTAACATAAATATAAGTTCACTATTTTCCTCATTATATACAAGATCATCATTTAATAATTCAATGGCTTCCGCATCTTTACCTTTAAAGCTTAAAATCTTTGCTTTACATATAATAAAATCTTCATAATATGCATCTTCTTCATTTATAGATGATATTATTTCTAAAGCTTCATCATATTGTTCCTTTATTATGTGATACTTAACGTAATCTAGTTTTAATGGAGAATAATCATTAAATACTGACTTAGCAGTTTCTAAAGTTCTTAAAGCTTCTTCCATATTCTTTTCTTTTGCATTTAGCATAAATTTAAGACCATATCCATCATATTCATCAGCATTATATTTAATCATATCTTCAATAACAGCCTTAGCATCATCCACTCTATTCATTCTCATAAATATGGCATACTTTCTATACTTAGATGGCAGATAGTTTTTATTGCTGCTTAATGATTTATTATAATTATAAATTGCCTTATTTAAGTCATCTTCAGCTTCATATGCAAGGCCCTTATAATACATTACTTCCTCACTGGCAAATCCATTCTTTATTGCTAAACTTAAAAACTCAAAGCACTTATCTAATTGATCCTTCATTTGATATATTACAGCTATTTTAAAATATACTTGTCCATCCTTTGGATACATTATCCTTACATTATTTAACATTTCTAAAGATTTATCAAAAAAGCCTTTCTTTTCATAAACCTTGGCTAATTTATAATAAATATCTTTTTCATTTGGAAACTCTTCTCTAAGCTCCTCTAAAACTTCCAGTGCCATATCAAGCTTCTCATATCTAAGCAGTATATCTGCCACTTCCATTCTTTCATCCATTTTATACCCACTCCCTTTAGCTACTTGATTCTTTAGCTTTTCTTTCAGCTTCCCTTTCTCTTCTTAATCTCTCTTTTTCCTCTTCAATTTGTTCTTCTATATCAAAAATAAGCTCTGCCATAACTCCTTTGGTATATTCTAAGGCATCAGTAACTCCCTTATTCCAATTATCAACTCTTTGCTTTAAGCTATCACTATTGCTAGTATACACTGCATCAGTAAGTACATTTTTTGCACTACTCTTTCTAGTATCTGTATCAACACTATTACTTTCAGCTTTTCCGCAATAAGACTTAGCACTTCTTACTTTACTCTTATCATTTTTTAATGCTGTAAGCTTACTACTGCTTAATCCCCAGCTCATACTCTATCACCTCTTTATGAAATATTATCCCTGTGCTACTTTTATTATTGCATCAGAAACATTTGAATCAGCTTCTGCAAATGATGACATAGTTGTGTTAAGGTCATTTCCTAATATTGATAAACCTTCAATATACTCTGTGAAAGTTGTTAATATATTTTCACTTTCCTTAAAAAATGCATCACTACTTTTTCCATGCCAGCTTTCCTTTAAGCTATTATTAACATTAGTTATATTACTTTGAATACTTTCAAATGAACTTACTATATTACTTATGCTGGTTATAGCCTTTGAAAATTCATCATAATTCACTAAAATTTCTTCACTCATACCAATCCCCCTTTTATACCTTATTTTATATATTTTAACATATTTATTATATCATTGTAATTTTCTCATCATATACTTTACAAAAAAAGCATCTGGATTAGTTCCAGATGCTCTCATATCTATTTACTTATTTTACTTATATAAACTAAATTTCAAATTTAGTTACTGCTCTTTCAGTTACTTGTGCTGCTGACTTAGCAACAAAGTTACCCTTTGAAGTTTCAAAAATATCATTGGCTATTATAGCATCCATTAGTGCTACTGCCTCTTCCTGTGTTAAATTTTCCTTTACATCAGAAACTGACATTGTTGCCTTTTCTCCTGTTGAAGTTAAAAAAGTCATTGATAAAGTAAATTCCATAAAAAAACCCCCTTAGATAATGATGAATGATGAGTGATAAATTATGAATTGTGGAATAAACTCCGAGAGGAGTTTAGAAAGAATTAATTTATAGAAACTCTTCGAGTTTCATCCTTAATTCATCATTCGTAATTCATAATTCATAATTTTTATTCAGATTTTAGTAATGATACTTCTGTTAAGTAGTAGTATCTAGTGTTTGCCCCTAAAACACCTTTAATAGCATCTGCCACTGCATAAACCTTTTCTGGATCTGCCCCATCTTTTACTCCTGAAAAGCTCTTTTTACTATAAGTAGTATTACCCTTTGAATCCACCCCACTTTCCACTTCAATTGCTAATGCTGTTGTTGAAATTTCCTTGCTTACTGCCATTTTATAGTCCCCCTTTTTATTTATCTTGTAAGCTTTTCGCCTTACATATAATAAATATGCACTTAAAGAATTTTGTGAAAAATTTTTTTGAATTTTTCACATTTATTTGAATAAAATAGTTATAAATGTTCATAATCTAAATAAACTTTATATTATATCTTACATTATATTTCCTAAATAATTTAAATTATAACCTTTAGAAGCCATTGAACTTATATTGTATTTGTTCAATGGCTTCTATAATTTTATTTAAAATATAAACTGTAAAAATTCAAAATTTCATTGCTTAATTTGAATATTTTTCATATAGATGCAAATACTTATAATACCCTTTTAATTTAAAACCTTCGTGTTTTTAAATTCATTTTCCTTTTTATTTTTTGTTTTATTTAGTGTCATTAAACTTAAAAAGCTGATTACATAGAAACCTAACCTTCTATATAATCAGCTTTTTAGTATTTATTTAAATGAAAAGCATCCACTTGCCATTTATAAGATCATACTTTATGGTATATAGCTTTTCTATTCCTTCAATCAAGCTACTGCACTTAAAATTCCATAACTGCCCACCAGCTACCTTTTCATATGTTCTACTTAAAATTTTATTTATACAAATAACTTGAACACTTTCTTCCTCATATTTAAATTTTATTGGCGTTATCTTTCCATCAGTATCAAACCATGCTATTACTTGAATTTCCTTACTCATACTATAATACACTTCCCATCATTGGATAATCACTTTCACCAACACCTCCACATAGAGGTTTTACATTACTATTAATAAAGGTAGATCGGATTATAGCTTCATTGCCATACTTTTCTCTTATACTGTCTATAGCCTTATCCAAGGCCCTTTTCTTGTTAATACTATCATCAAAAAAACTACTTTGGTAAAATTCATTGCTACATAAATCAGTAACTCTCACACCTAACTGCCTTATTGATTCTCCCATCCAAACCTCATCAAATATTTTCTTAACAACATTGAATATATCAGTGGTTGTATCAATATAATTTTTTAATTTTTTCTGATGAGAATAGCTTATAAAATCACTATTCTTGATGGATACAGCTATGACACTACAAAGGCTTCCATTATGTCTAAGCCTCATTGCTACACTTTCCACTAGAGATAATAATATCTTTAAGGCATATTCTCTATCCTTACAATCATAAGTAAGAGTTGTTGAATTACCCATGCCTTTTATTTCTATATAGTTCCGCTTTCTAACCTCTGAATAATCTATTCCATTGGCATAATTATAAAGTACAGATGCATAACTCTTAAATATTGAATGTAATATTCCATAATCATAAGTTGCCAATTCACCTATGGTTGATATATTTAACTTCTTCAGCTTCTTTTCTGTTGCTTTACCTACCATAAATAAATCACTTACTGGTAAAGGCCACATCTTATCCTTAATCTCCCTAGGAAATAATGTATGAATGGAATTTTTCTTAGGGAAATCTGATGCCATCTTAGCTAAAAGCTTATTATTGCTAATACCTATATTTACTGTAAAACCTAGTTCCTTCTCTATTCTATCCTTAATTTCAGAAGCTTTAACCATATAATCCTCTTTAAAATGACTAACATCCATAAATACTTCATCCACTGAATATCTCTGAATAAGCGGTGAATACTCTAAAAGAAGTTCATACATAGAATTACTACATCTCATATATAAGTTATAGTCTGGTGGATATACTTGTAAATTAGGACATTTGGTCAAAGCAGAAACTATAGGTTCTCCTGTTTTTATATTATATTTCTTTGCAGGAATGGATTTAGCTAAAACTATACCATGTCTTTCAGCAATACTTCCACCAATCACTGAAGGAATTTTTCTAATATCAATATTGCTTTTGCCCATATTAAGCATACTGGCTGCACTCCATGACAAATATGCCGAATTTACATCTATATGAAATATTATTCTTTTAGAATTCAACTTTCTCACTACCTTTAACAATTTATAGTATAAATAATAACAAACATATGTTCTTTTGTAAATATTATATACTTTTTTATTGTAAAATATTCCTATGAAAATAAAAAACTCACTTAAAATAGAGCTTTCCATTTTAAGTGAGCTTATAACCTTTACTTTAGTTTTTTAAAAATTGGCTGATGAAATGAATTCTTGCCAAGCACAC
>OCAA01000893.1_pt1 | contig 19961 bp, 8 predicted proteins | sample 1538241 | NCBI WGS metagenome assembly OCAA01 (sample SAMEA2580241, study PRJEB22360) | human gut metagenome | biome: human gut; feature: human-associated habitat; material: faeces | place: Denmark | collected 2008/2010
CGCCGGTCGGCCTGGCGCTGCGCGGGGCCGGCGATGTAGTAGCGGCCCGTCCACGGGCCCGTCTTCAGACGCTTCGGCCGGTACGGCCGGTAGGACTCGCTCTCGTTGGACGGGAACCACGTGTTGCGCCTGATCTCCCTGCTGATGCCGGACGGGCCGCGTCCCAGCAAACGGGCTATCTTCCTGACGCTCGTGCCGTTGCCGACCTCGATCTGGATGACCTGGCGTTCCTCTTCCGACAGGTGCGAATATACTTTCCCCATAGGTGCAACATCCCTTCGGACTGGTTATCTGGACAATCTCCAATAACGGGTGTTGCACTTTCAATTAGACAACGGGCCAACTTCTTGTATAATTGTATGCAGTGACCTCCCGAAAAAGGGATTGCGAATCTATGAGGGGAAACAATGGGCTCGAAATCGAAGTTCGTCCGTTGCGGGTTTAACGGAGGAACAGAACAGGAATCTGGAAGGCAGCGCCATGCCTTGAAGCGTTGCCTTGCTTCGGTTATTGCTGTTTCCTTGTCCATCGTGTGCATGGTGCCTGCAGCATATGCTCAGAATATAGACGATGTGAGTAGCTCTCCTAACGCCGTAATTTCTGGGGGGGGGATAATACTGTCGTAGCTGCTCCTTCTGCTCGCAATGTCAACGTTGACGATAAGACGTCAGAAGAGGCCAATACATCAAACGGTGCGCCAACACCTTCCGAATCCTCAAATGGTGCGACAGACAATAAGGCGGACGACTCAGCAGAAGCTACCGCTGGCAATTCCGCTAATGATGGAGCCCAAACGCGGTCTCCAAACGATGCATCTTCTCAAGATGCCAAGAACGATTCCTCAAATGCGACGGATCAATCGCCGGCGAAGGCCAATGTGCAGGTCGCCGCGACGGCGCTTGGCGGCCGTGACTTTGAGGGTCAGGTCACCAAGGAGATCAACGGCAAGCCCTACATCCTGATTGGTAACGAGCAGCAGCTGCGTGCGATTGGTTCTGGCAAGAAGGTTATTGGCCGCATCAACAAGGTCAAGCAGACTTGCACGCGACAAGGACTCGGCAAGTATCAGTGGGTGGACGACGGCACGCCGTCTTCCGAATACGCCGGTGACGCCGATCTCTCCAATTCAGATACTTTGCGCGATGCTGATGCCTCCGACCACGACAGTCCACTGCTGTGCAGCACGCGGTTAGACGTCGGAAAGACCCGCACCAAGTATTACGGCGTGGGTGCTGATGGCACGCAAACGGACTACTCCGCTGCCAACACCGGCCTGACCTATTCCGCAGACGCCAACTACCTGATCTTCCGTGACATCGACCTGTCCAAGAACGCGGCAGATACCAACAACACCGAGTGGACTCCGCTCATGTTCTCCGGCACTATGCTCGGTGCGGTCTCCAATGACGGCGACACCGCAGCCAGCCTGTGGAAGGCTGTTGGTGCCGATGGCGCAAGCGTGGTTCACGCTACCGCAGCTCGGTCGGTCATCAGCCATGTGGTCGTCAATCAGAAAGATATGGTCTCTAATGTCAAAGGCGACCAGCTGGATGTCAGCAAGCAGCAGGGCATCGGCTTCTTCGCCTCGATCACGAACAAGACCGTGATGAACAACAACAGTCTGGGCAGCGTCGGTACGGCCGTGGTGTCGAACCTCAAGCTGCAGGATGTGTCGGTGACGAATCATACGAGTGAATCGTATATTCCGCCGACCTTGCTCGGTATGCTCACTTCGGCAGTGGGATTACTGCTCGACACACTGTTGAAGGCGTTAAAACTATTGACATTCGGACAAGTAGATCTTGACCTCAATCTTCAAGGTCTGCTCACCCTGCACGAAAAAAATCCTTCCAACCTCGCCACGGGTGCATTTGCCGGCCGTATCTACGGGGACACCAAGGTTACGGACTGCGAGGTAGCAGATGTTTCGGTATCTAGCGTAAGCCGTATGACCGGTGGTTTCGTGGGATATGTTGAGGGCGCAACCCGATACGATGCAGTCTCCGGCATCGTAGGAGCGCTCACCAAGTTACTCTCGAAGATTCTGAACGTCATCCCGTTCCTCGGGCTGGGCGATTTGGTGGACTGGTTGCTGTCCGGCACGCTCGGGCTGAATGCCTTGATTCCGGCTGGCTACTACAACCCGGTTATCTCGAATAGTTCGGTGAACGGGTTCAAAAAGAACGTGGTGATCGGCAACAAGGACAACCCGCAGGCCGGCGGCTTTGTCGGTGCGCAGATTGGTGCAATCATTGAGAACTCTTCGGTGACGAGCACGAATGGTTTCACCGTGCGGGCAACGCAATATGCCGGTGGTTTTGCCGGAGTAAGTCGCAACGGCAACGTGGGTGGTCTGCTCGATTCGCTTGGTATTGATTTGCTGTCTGCGCTGCGTCCGCAGAGCCTCATCGAGAACAGTGGCCTGACGGTAAACGGTGACGATAAGATCACCGTGCAGGCCGAAGACTACGCCGGCGGCTTCAACGGTGCCATGGCCAATGCCTATGCTGTCAATAATTCGATTACGGCTTCGGTCGCCGTGACTGCCGACAGATCCCACGCCGGAGGATTCACCGGATTCGCCTCCGTGGGATGGGGCCTGGAACTCGGTACGGACGATACCACGAAGGCATCGCTGTTGAAACAGCTCACTAAGGCTGTGACTAAATTGCTGAGCGGCAGCAATAACGGTGCAGGAGAACTGCTATCCATCGTCGGTGTGAATCCTTCTGCGATTCTCGGTACACAAATGAAGGGTTCCTTCACAGTTGCTGCCGGCGGTGATTACGCGGGCGGCCTTGTGGGTGAAGGTTCGGGTACGGTGATCGGTGATTCCTCGCAGAACCGCCTTCAAAAACTCACATTCTGGAAGTACAACAATCGTCGTGACTTCCCACAGCAGCGTTCCACCACCATAGAAGGCCTTGAATCGGTCACGGCCACGGGCTCCTACGCGGGTGGCATCGCCGGCAATCTGCAACCGACAACGGTAGCTGGGTTGCTCAACAGTGTGGTGAAAATTGGCGATATTGCCATGCTCAAGAAGTTTGACCAGTTTGCCGCGTTCACCGTGGAGAACATGTCTGTCACCGCTCCGGCATCCGGCCTGACAGTGACGGCTGGTTCATATTATGCAGGCGGTGCCATCGGATGCGCCACCGGCGGCGACGTGACCCACACGAACCTTACCAATCTGGCCACGGTCTCGGCCAAGGGAGAAGCCGGCGGTTTTATTGGCTTCTCTGGACCAGGCGACGCCATCGGCGCTGGCGGTCTCAATGTGCTCGGGCTTATCAAGCTTTCCGGTCTGCTATCGGTTGCCCAATATTCTTCGGTTGCAGTCACTGCATCGAACGTGAACGGCATCTCTGGCGGATTCACGGTTGCGGCAACCGGCAAGAACAAGAACAACGAAACAACCGATTACGCTGCAGGCGGTTTCTATGGTCAGGCCAACAGCACCAAGACCCGGGAAAGCCATGTGACAAACCTCAAATCGGTCACAGCCGATACCAGCACGTCCGATGGTGTGGCAGGCGGTTTCGTGGGCTTCTCCACCACCGGCGGCCTCGCCGACGCGCTCAGCAACGCAGAAGATTCCAGCGTATTGGATGGCCTGATCCAAGGCGGCCTGCTGTCCGTGAACGACCTGCTCGGTGCCGTACCGTATCTGATTCCAAGTTATACGGATACCACCGTGACATACGTCAACGGCGGTTATGTCGAAGGCGATATCGCGGGCGGCTATGCGGGAAACTTCCAAAGCGGCAAGGTCAACCAGTTCTCCGAAACCGCTCTCAAGAACGACTCAACGCTGGCCGGTGTACAGTCCCGCGTGCAAACCAACCCCGTGGCCGTTGTCAACCTTGACCATGTGACCGGCGGCGCATACGCAGGTGGTTTCGGCGGCAAGGTTGTCTCCGGTGCGCTCGCTTCGGCTGGCAACGGCGGCCTGAGTTTGCTCGGCAAATTCGGTACGGTGGATCTCGCCAATCTGTTGCAGGTGGTGCAGGGCTATGTGCCGTTCATCTCCTACGCGGGTGTGCATTCCGATGCCACCACCGTGGAGGCAACTAGCGGTAACGGGATTTCCGACCCGGATGATCCCGGCTTCACCGTTTCCGCCACCCGATTTGATCAGTCCGATACGCAATCCGGTTCCGCCGGCGGCTACATCGGATACGGTTCCGGTGTGCAGGTGTCCCATTCCAGTGTGACCCAACTGCGCCATACTGATGTCAAGGCACCGAAGAATCTGGAAACCGCCGAATCAATCGATGGCACCTATCTGAGCAAAGACAGCACATATGCAGTCACCGCTGCGCGATACGCCGGCGGTTACATCGGCAAAATGGACATCGGCTCGGCGGCGGCCGTGGGCGGTGGCCTGAGCCTGCTCGGCCAGAAAGTCAATCTCAACGATGTACTCAGTGTGCTGGATGTCGTCGTCTCGACGATTGAACACTCCGATGTGACTGGCGGCATCGGCGGATACTCCGTTCTGGCCAGCGCCGCAGATCATAGGAATGCCAACAATGAGCCCGATCCACTGGGTATGGCTGGTGGTTTCGCCGGAGACATCGAAGGCGGCCACATTCAGGACTCGAGCTCTCATGAGTTCGTATACATCATCGGCCAGGTTTCGGCCGGCGGTTACGTGGGTACCATGCAGCCGGGAGCCGTAGCGAACGTGCTTGGTGACGGCAGCGTGCTCAAGAAGCTTGTCAACCTCGACGACCTGCTCTCGCTCGTGCAGGATTTCGTGCCGACGATTCGCAACAGCTCGACCGATGCCGCAGTGTGCGGCGGCGCGGTGCGTGCCCAGGCGGCATCGGATACGACCACACGCCGCGGCATGGCCGGCGGCTATGCGGGACGTAACCGCGGCGGCCATATCTGGGGCAACAACACAGCAGCATGGAAGCAGGAGAATACCGACGGCAAATACAACGGGCCGCAGCGCGTAGCCTACGCCGCGCGCATCCGCAGCGTATACGGTGCCGAAATCGCCGGCGGTTACACCGGCTTCATGGAGGCGGCCGATACCGCTCAAGGCGGTTCGCTCTCCTTGCTCGGCGGTCTCATCAAGGCCGGCAATCTCGCTGGCGTGCTGTCTGTGGTCTACCCGACCGAGGAGCACACGAAGGTCACCGGTCCGCTGCGCAATATGAGCTACGACCAATGGAAGACGTGGGTCGACAACATCGGCAAGTACGGTGCGTATGGCAAGGAATTTACCGAGGTGGCTACGGGCGATGGTGCGGGCTCTGTTACCGATCAGGATTCCCTGGACAAGTTCCTCGAATCCTACATCTTCGGATTCAACGTCGTCGCAGGACGTGCGGAGTATCGGACCGGCGCGAACCTGCATGATTCCGGCATCGCCGGCGGACACGTCGGCCTGATGCGCACCGGCACGATCACCGATGGCCAGTCGATGGATGTCAAGACCGTCTCTGCCATGCGTGCGGCAGGCGGTTATGCGGGCACGATGGAATCCGGCTCGGCATCCTCGTTCGGCTCTATCCAACTATTCGGCGACAAAGGCATCAAACTTGATTTGGGACAGATGCTCGACGTGGCACAGGTATTTGTGCCCGTCGTCAAATCTTCGAGCGTGGCCGGCTACCGCAAGGGTATGAAGGTCGTGGCCACCGGTGAAGACATCACGCACGGTACCGGTAATGCCGGAGGCTATGCCGGTCTCGCGGTCGGTGGCCAGATCTGGGGCGATCTCGACCAGGACGGCCAGAAGCTTGTCAAGGGTGTCACCGCTGCCGGTGCCAACGTCTCCAACCTGCGCAAGGTGGAAGGCCGCAACAACGTCGGCGGATTCATCGGCGTGGCCACTGCCGGCGCGGTCGCGGATGTGGACACCAACGCATCCGAGGGATTCCTGCAAGGAATCCTCGACTCGCTGGTCTCGACCCCGGCAAGTCTGGTCAGCGTATTGCAGGCCACGGTTACGACGATTCGCGGTGCGCATGTGAGCTCGGATGACCCGGCATGGGGATACACGGTCGACGGCGCATATGAGACCAAGGACGATAAGGGTAACACCACAACCAAGTATGCCCTGAACGCCGGCGGTTTCGCCGGCTCGCTGCAGGCCTCGATCCTCGGTGACAAGGATTCCGCCAAAGGCACCGGCAGTGAAGCGGATCCGAACAATGACCCGGCTTCTCTTACTGTTAATGGGCTGCGCGCCGTTGAAGGCGGGCAATACGCGGGCGGCTTCTTCGGCCTTGCCGATGTGTCCAGCGTCGCTTCCGTCGGCGGCGGCGAGGCCGGCGATAAGCAGGACACCAACCTGCTGCTCAAACTGCTCAAGGTCGGCAACGTGGGCGTGCTCGAAGCGTTCCGCACCTTCATCTACGACGGTCAGGTCAACGGCGTGAACGACGGCATCCAAGTCGTCGCCCATGATTCCACCACGAAGGGCATGCTCGACTCGAAGCGTTACACCGGTGCGGCCGGTGGCTTCGGCGGTGGACTGATCAATGGCTCTGTGAAGCAGTCTGCGGTCACCAACCTCAACAGTGTGACCGGCGTGAACTACGTGGGCGGCTTCATCGGGCATCTTGGCAAATCCGGCACGGTCGCCGCCGACAATGCACAGCTCGGCACGGATGCGCTCAATCTGCTTGGTGCCACGGCCGGCGTACTTGACATCTGGGGCTCGCACGTTGGCGATTCGCGCGTCACCGGCATCCCGGACGGTTATACCGTCACCGCCACACACCATGGCGACAACTACGGCAAAGCCACCGACAAGGCTGCCGGACGTGAGGTCGCAGGCGGTTTTGTTGGATACGTGGATTTGGCCAGGGTGAAGGGCTGCGCGTCTGACAATCTCAAGAAGGTCACTAGCGGTGAGATTGCCGGCGGATTCGTCGGTGAAACCAGCCGTGCCTATTTGGTTGACGCGGAGGTCAACTCCGTACTTGTGGAACTGCTGCTGAAAGTAGTGAACGCGCTGGTCAAGCTCCTATACCTCGACAAGGCGGAACAGGTCGGCGTCATCGATTTAGGCAAGTGGTTCCCGGCCATCTTCGGCAAGGTATTCGATCTCAAGGTGCTTTCGGAAGGCAACGTGCTGTACGTGAACCTGTTCGGACTGAAGGTGAGCGTTGCTCTGTCCAAGGCTGATGATGAAAACCAGCAGCAGACCGACGTGGCGATTGTCACCATCGGCGATAGTGTCATCAAACTGCCCTGCAGCAAAGACGGCATTGATATGGATGGGTCGGGCAGCAACCTGACCGTCCAGCTCATCAAGGGCAACCGTACTCGCGTGGAACAGTCCACCGTAACGGGCATCGCCAGTGGCTATGACGTGTTCGGCGGAGGGGCAACTCAGGATACCGACGGTGTGAAGGATTTTTCCACAGGCTACACGGGCGGCTTCGCCGGACTGAACGACGAGGGCGTGCTGGCAGACGACCACATGGTCTACGCCGACACGATCCGCGGTGCCAGCGGACTGGTCGACCCGTTCTCGAACACCAAACTCAAGTCCGTATGGGACTTCAACACCATGAGCGACATCCTTGGACCGGTCGATGACGGCAACGGCGACAAGGCATACAACACCTATCGCATTTACCGCAAGGCGGCCGCGAACGCTAGTGAGGCCCGCACCTCCGCACAGGACGGCAACAAGATCTTCTCGCAGAAGAACACGGCAGACGATGCACTGAACACCGGACTCGATCGTTGGGAAGTGAAGCTGTTCGACGTGGTCAACACATACGACAGCAGCGCTGTGCACAGCTCCGCATCCGGCGACGCCGGCACCACTTGGGTCGGCATTAAGGACGCCGTGGTCAACTCCACGGACGGCAGCACCAAGACGAAGCTCGATGCCTACCAGTCCCCGGCCAAGGTCGTGCTCATGCTCGACGCGACCGTGACCGACAACAACGGCGGACTCACCCCCGAACCGGACGACGGCCAGGACCCGTGCGGCAAGGACGGTTGCCGAACCATTGACCTGACCGTCCAGAAGGTATGGAAGGACGGCAACCTCGAACGGCCGCAGTCGGTCGAACTGAAGATCGCCGCGCACTATACCGATGGCAGTGGCAATACGGTGACGCCGCAGACGATTCAATGCTTCGGCGCGGATTGCACAACCGTGACGCAGAAGAATCCATGGACGGTGACGTTGGACTCCTCCGATGCCTCTTCCTGGAGCAACACCTGGCGCAAGGTGATTCAAGGACTGCCGGTCGCATTCGTGGATGGACAGGATGCCAACGGCAAGGACATCGTGCGTTACTACACGTACACCGTGGAAGAAACCGCCGTGACCTATAAGGACGGCGATACCACCAAGACCATTAAGCCCGCGGAGGCCGGATACCAAGTATCGGTCTCCTACAACACCAAGGAACGCGTGGCCATTGTTACCAATGCGGCGTTGCTTCCGGATACGGGAGGCGCGGGCACGATGTGGTTCCTGATGTTCGGCTTGCTGCTTATGGGAGCTGGCGTGGTCTGGTACGTGCGTAATCAACGCGTTCAATCCGGCACAGTCCGCTCGGGCTCCAGCCGTATACGAAAGCGAGGTGCCCATGCCTCGTGACGACCACATAGACAAACCGTACCTGCCAAACAGAAAAGATTTCCATTCTAGAGAAAGGAACAGTAATGAAATCACTGATGAAAAAGGTTTTCGCTGCCGCCGCGGCGATTGCCACCGTATTTGGATTGGCTGCGACGACAGTCGCCACGGCCAACGCAGCGGGTGGTAATGCCACGCTGACGGTCAGCACTAAAGACGCGAAGTTCGCCGGTAAGACCGTGAACGCCTACAAGATGTTCTCCGCCACCGTGAGCAGTGACGGCGGGGCTGTCTCCCACACGTTGAATGACGCGTGGAAGCCGTTCTTCAAGAACTCCGTCGGACTAACTGATGTTACCGACGCGAACGTCAACGATAAAGCAAACGACTACGTATCCAAGCTGAAAGATAGTGCCTTGACTGCTTTCGCTGCCAAGGCATCGAACTGGGCGCAGACCAAGACCAACAACATCACGGCTGACGCGACCGCTACGGTATCTAAGAATGCTGCCACGGACGGTAAGTACACTGCGACGTTCACTGGTCTCGACTACGGCTACTACGTGGTCGCTGTGCCGGGTGCGACCTTGGCCGACGCCAAAGGTCAATACGCCGCGCTAGTTCGCGTTCATAGCACCACGGTGGGTGTCGATATTAAGGGCGACCTGCCTACCGTCGACAAGAAGGTACAGGTAAACGGCACTGGTCAGAACGCCACCGACGCGAAGATCGGTGATACCCTGACCTTCACCCTGACTTCCACCATTCCGGACATGTCCGCCTATAGCACCTACACCTTCAAATTCAAGGATACGTTGTCTAAGGGCCTCACCTTTGGACAAGTCACTTCCGTTACGGTCGGAAATACGACACTGACCAAGGACACTGACTACACCGTCAGCACTTCTAAGGACTCCCGCGATAATACGTTTCTTACTGTCGCCATGCAGAAGAACTTCAAGGCCAATCAGCAGGCCCACGCCGGCGAGAAGATCACCGTCAACTACACGGCCACGCTGAACGAGAAGGCTGCTGTGGGCGGTCATGGTAACACCAACTCCGCAACGATTCAGTACTCCAACAACCCGAGCACCGATGGCACCGGTGAGTCCGAACCCAGCAAGGTTCGCGTCTTCACTTATGGCTTCACCGTCGATAAGTACACTGGTGACGAATATACTGATAAAGCTGCTCGACTTGCTGGTGCTAAGTTCACACTCGCACCTAAGAACGGCGACCTTATGAGCTTCGTGCAAGTCAATGCCGGTAGTGCGACCGCGAACGCTGTATACCGTGTAGCTAAGGCTGGTGAGACAGGTACTACGACTATCACCACTCCTGAAAACGGTAAGGTTGACTTCCAGGGACTGAAGAACGGCGAGTACACGCTCACCGAGACCGAAGCGCCGGCCGGCTACAACAAGCTCGCCAGCGCCATCGGCGTGAAGGTTGATGGACGGAACGACGGCACTGACGCCACGGATGCCACCGTCACCATCACCTACAACAACGACAATGGCAGCGTCTACGGCGAGCACGCATCGAACGGTGTCATCCCGGTCCGGAACAAGTCCGGTGTTATCCTGCCTGGCACTGGTGGCATGGGTACCATCGCCTTCACGGTGATTGGTGTGCTGGTCATCGCGCTCGGCGTTGCCTGGACTCTCAAGCGCAAGAACGCCTGACGATCATGGCCGTGTTTTGGGCGTGAAGGGCACACACCCGCTACGCCCACAACACGGTTTCCTCGCGAAAAGAACGCTCGATGAAACGACTGCGCAACATCCTGCCCTTACTGGTCATTCTCGGTGGAATGCTCATTCTGTTCTATCCGACGATCAGCAACTTCCTCATTATGCGCAATGCCAGCCGCGCCGTAAATAACTACGACGCCAGCGTTGAAGCATTGAGCCAGGAACAGTACCAGAAGGTGCTGGATGCTGCGCACGCCTATAACGAAAAGCTCGCCCAGAACGATGCGGGAGAAACCGACGCTCTTGCCAGTGCCGTCAATTCCGCATCCACGGACGAGGAATACAACAGTCTGCTCAATATTGACGGTGACGGCATGATGGGATACATCACCGTGCCTAAGCTCAAGGAGACCCTGCCGATCTATCACGGCACTTCCGAGAAAGTGCTGCAATCCGGCATCGGACATCTCGAACAGACCTCACTGCCAGTTGGCGGCGCGTCCACTCATGCGGCGCTGTCTGGCCACCGAGGGCTGCCCACGGCAAAACTGTTCACGGACTTGAACCTTATGAAAAAAGGCGACAAGTTCTACATCACAATACTTAAAGACACATATGCGTATCAGGTCGATAAGATCACTACCGTTCTGCCGACCGATACCAAACAACTGGCAATCGAGCCCGGCAAGGATTTGGTCACGCTCATCACCTGCACACCGTATGCGGTCAACACGCACCGGCTGCTGGTGCGCGGTCATCGCATCCCGTACACACCACAGCAGCAGAATGACGCCAAATCCACATTCCACGTGGACATCCCGCTGCAGTACTTGTTGCCGTCTCTCGCATTGATTGCCTTGCTCATCGCATGGCATTTATGGCAGCGCCATGAGCGGCGACGCCGGCAGAGTGGGAGCACCAAGGTCGCGTCTGATGATTCTAGCTCCGCAGCCATCGAGCCGGACGGTGACTTGCCTCCTCAGCCAGACAGTACAAATAACCAATCACATTCATCATGGCGGAAAGGACCGGGCAGACATGTTAGACCTGCATAGCGGAAGCGAGTATGGTGCGGCGCGCATTGCTGCCATGATTGCCGCCGCCGTTACTATCGTCCTCACTGTTCTTGCAGCCTTCGGCTCTATGGTGCCGTATGCGCAAGCTGATTCTTTCGGCGCTCTCACCATCAATGCCGTATGGGGCCGAGACACGGCTTCGCCCAAATTGCTTGCCGGCGATACTTATGCCATCGTGCGCGTCGCCACTGTCACAACGAACAATGATGGTAGTGTCTCCTCATATAAAACCGTCGGCGATTTTTCCAGCCTCACTGCCGATTGGGAACGCCTGACATCAAGTGAATATCACGATGCGGCCAAGAAGCTCGCTACGCACGCGGCGAAAAACAAGCTGTACCAGCATTCCGGCACCACTAACGTAGCTGGTCAGCTCACTTTCCAGAATCTGCCGCTCGGCCTATATCTGGTCTCCCGCACGAGCTCGGCGAAAGCCAACAAAGCATACGACTGTGATCCGTTCCTCATCTCGATTCCTGGCAGTGGAGGCACATCCGCTGATCTCAACATCACAGTAGAGCCGAAATTTAGCACTGGAACTCCTGTTGTCCCGCCCGAAGATAACCCGAGCGAGGAGCCGGGCAATCCTGGCCTTATCGGTCGTACGGGTGCCGCCGTAGGCAGCATTGCCGCGGCAGCGGGGCTCATGTTACTTGTTGCGTTCATTTTGTTCAGATTGCGCATGAGGCGTCGCATACGGGACGTCAATTCGGCCGGCAAATCCCATACAGATGATTTATTCGTATGCGAGAATAACGCGCCGAAGTCGCCGCTACTCGCTGCACTTCCCAAGCACCACGTAGAATCGAACACATGGAGTTGAACGATTTGCCTCAGATGGATCCGCGCGCGCTGAAGGCCACGTCCGTCAAAGCCGAAGACGAACATGCCAGTTCAGCTGAGCCGCAAGCATTGAAGATCACCGCCGCCAGCTCGAACCCGAAGATGTTCACGCTGCCCTGGCATAAGCCCCTGGCCACCTGGCCCGAGGACCTGCTGGCCAACCTGCCGCGAGGCATCTCCCGCCACGTGGTGCGTTTTGTGCACGTGGGCGACGAGGTGTACGCCATGAAAGAGATCACCCGTCAGGTGGCCGAGCGCGAGTATGAGATTCTGCGCCGACTGCAGAAGCTCGAGTTGCCGACCGTCATCCCGATTGCCGTGGTCACCGGTCGTCATGACCGCAACGGTGAACCGCTGGAAGCGATTCTGGTCACCCGTCACCTGAAGTTCTCACTGCCGTACCGCGCGCTGTTCGCCCGCAATCTCCAGCCGGATACTGCCGAGCGTTTGATCGACGCCCTTGCCGTGCTGCTGGTTCGCCTGCACTTGGCCGGCTTCTACTGGGGCGATGTGTCGCTGTCGAACGTCCTGTTCCTGCGTGATGCCGACGCGTTTTCCGCCTTCCTGGTGGACGCCGAAACCGGTGATTTGCAGGTGCAGCTTACCGATGGCCAGCGTGAATACGATATCGACTTGGCTCGCACCAACATCATCGGTGAATTGATGGATTTGGCTTCTGGCCGTCTGCTGCCGAGCGACGTGGACGAGATCGAGGTGGGCAACCGTCTGGTCGACCGCTACCACTCGTTGTGGAGCACGCTGACCGACACCGACAAGTTCGGCCCGGATGAGATGTGGAAGATCGAGCAGCGTGTCAACAAGCTCAACGACCTGGGCTTCGACGTGGACGAGCTGGAGATGAAGACCGCGGAGGACGGCAAACGTGTGCTGGTCCGCCCGCGCGTGGTCGATGCCGGCTATGCGTCGCGCAAGCTTCTGCGACTGACCGGTTTAGATGTGCAGGAGAATCAGGCGCGGCGCCTGCTCAACGATCTGGATGCGTACCGTGCCTCCACGTGGCGTGAAGGCGAGGAGTTGGAGATCGTCGCCACCGATTGGATGCGTGAGGTGTATGAGCCGACCGTGCGTATGATTCCACGTGAATATCGTTCGCAGATCGAGCCGGCACAGTTCTTCCATGAGGTGCTGGATCACCGCTGGTTCCTTGCCGAGAAGGCCGGCCACGACGTGCCGATGGGAGAGGCTGTGGAAAGCTACATCCAATCCGTGCTGCCGAACTACAAGCTGGATGACAAAGCCGTGAACGAGCTCAACGCTGAAGCGGATTCCGGCGTGGTCGACGATGAGGCGAATTACGAAAAGCCCATCGACGATGATGATTACAATCCCGACGACGATCCTGATGCCGCGGTGTGGAGCCACTGATATGTGGAGCTGCTGAGCGAAACCGGACGGGGTGGTGCGCCGATTGCGGCGGCCACCCCGATTTTCGTTCCGCTCGATGACCCCGCCGGCAGCAGGGGGGGGAGATATGGGTATTACTTCGTGGCGGCTGCCGCTGCTTCGCGACGGGCGCGGGCGACCGCGTACAGGCTGATACCGGCTGCGACCGAGGCGTTCAGAGACTCCACCATGGACGTGATCGGAATGCCGGCGATCGCGTCGCACGACTCGCGCACGAGTCGGCTCAGTCCCTTGCCTTCCGAACCGAGCACGACGATCAGCGGATCGGTCTCGAAACCGGTTTCGCCGACCAGCTTATCGCCGCCGCCGTCTAGGCCGACCGTGTAATATCCACGTTCGCGCATGCTTTCGATGGCCTTGGTGAGGTTCACCACGCGAGCCACCGGGATATGCGCCGCGGCACCGGCCGATACCTTCCACGCGGCAGCGGTGACCGAAGCGGAACGACGCTCCGGCAGAATCACGCCGTTGGCACCGAAGGCGGCGGCCGAACGAATCACCGCACCCAGGTTCTGCGGGTCGGTCACGCCGTCGAGCGCGATGAACAGCGGGCGTGCGTTGATGCGCGCACTCGGCGAATTCACCACGTCCATGGCCTTGGCCTTGCGCTCGGCGATATCCGCCAGCTCGGCGAGAGACGAATACTGGTACGGCTGCACTTTGAGCACGACGCCCTGATGGTTCGACGACCGGGCGATGCGATCCATTTCCAGACGGTCGGCCTCCAGCAGGTGCAGGCTTTGTGCGCCGGCGAGCTTGATGATCTCGCGTGTACGGTCATCATGCTCGATACGTGTCGCGATATACAGCTGCATGCTGGGGACGCCGACGCGCAGCGCCTCCAGCACGGCATTGCGGCCGATGACCAGATCGTCCGAATCGGACGCGAACTTCGCGGCGCGACGGCGGGCTGCCAGTCGTGGATCTGCCATCTTGCGACGGTTCGTCGCCTGCTTGGCCTTGTATGCCTTGTGATACACGCGATCCTCGGCTTTGGGCGTCGGCCCCTTGCCGCGTAGCGCATTGCGGTGTTTTCCTCCCGACCCCTTGGTCGGACCTTTCTTGATTGCCATACGTGCCATTGTCCCAGACCCCCACGCCAAACAGCCATTCGCGGCGCGCGAATCGCCCCAATCCCCTGAGAGACTCGGTTTGCGTTCCTAAGTGCGCGCCGGAACGCCGAGTGCGCGAACATAGGAACGCAGATCGCATAGTTTGCGTTCCTAAGTGCGCAGAGTTGTCGTTTCGGCGCGCACTTAGGAACGGAACGCAGCTCGTCCGGTTCCGAAGCCGCCGGAGTTCCTTGCCTTGGCACGTATGATGAATGCAGGATCGGGCGGCGTCATTCACACCCGGAGAGCCAGAAGGTCTTGCGATGGTCGATGTGAGCAGGGAGTGCCGCGAGCGGTATTTCGGCATGGACGACGAACTGTTCGATTACACCATGACGACGCTCCGCTGGCTGCTCGCACTGTGTGAGCGTGTCGCCTGAAATCGTTCGCGGAATGCGGATATTTGGACAACACGTAAAGGGCTGTTTCGCCAAGCGATGACGGGTTTGTGGAATAATGGCAACAGTATGCATCGGCAGCAGTTGCGCCGGTGCCCATAACCGCGCAGCTTTATCGAGATGACCGGGGGAGGGGACGATCCCGGTGATCGTGAGGGCTGACTACTCCGCGGCTATATCAAGGAGACCATTATGGTTGATCACACAAATGATCAATCCACAGGCGTGCAGTCGCAGGAAGGCCTGCTTCACGACGTCGATCCCAGCTTGACCGAGGCGAACGAAGTCGCCAAGGCGCTGGATGTGGATACCAATATCGGCCTGAGTTCCGCCGAGGCGCAGCGCCGGTTGGAGAAATTCGGCCCGAACCAGTTGGCCAGCGCGCCGCCCGTACCCAAGTGGAAGAAGTTCCTGGCGCAGTTCCAGGATCCGCTGGTGTACCTGCTGCTTGCCGCCACTGTCATCTCACTGATCGCATGGTTCATCGAGCGCTCGCACGGAACGGCCGGCGAAGTGCTGCCGTTCGACGCCATCGTCATCATCCTGATCCTGATCGTCAACGCGGTGCTGGGCTATATTCAGGAGGCCCGTGCCGAGCAGGCGGTGGAGGCGCTCGCCCAAATGACGGCACCGCAGACCTCCGTGCTGCGTGACGGCAAAATCGTGCACATCAACACCGCCGACGTGGTTCCCGGCGATATCGTGGTGCTTGGCGAAGGCGATACCGTCTCCGCCGACGGGCGTCTGTTCGCCGCCGCGTCGCTGCGCATCGCCGAGGCGAGCCTGACCGGCGAATCCGTGCCGGTGGGCAAGAAGCCCGACACGCTCGACTCCGCCAAGGCGCTGGGCGACCGCACCAATATGATTTTCAACGGCACGTCCGTCACTCAGGGCACCGGCCGCGCGATCGTGACCGGGACCGGCATGAACACGCAGGTCGGCAAGATCGCCGACATGCTGTCGCAGACCGATGACGAGGATACCCCGCTGCAGAAGGAGATGACCCACGTCTCCAAGATCCTGGGCATTGCCGTGTGCATCATCGCGGCCGTCGTGCTCGTCGCGCTGTTCATCACGCAGGGCTTCCACAAGATGCCCGACGATCTCATCGACTCGCTGCTGCTGGCCGTTTCGCTGGCCGTCGCCGCAGTGCCGGAAGGTCTTGCGACGATTCTGACGGTTGTTCTCGCGCTCGGCGTGCAGCGCATGGCCAAGCACAACGCCATCGTCAAGAAGCTGAGCTCCGTGGAGACGCTGGGATCCGCTTCAGTGATCTGCTCCGACAAGACCGGTACGCTCACGCGTAACGAGATGACCGTCGAGCGCATCGTCACCCCGAGCGGTGAAGTGCAGCTCACCGGCACCGGTTACGAGCCCAAGGGCAAGATGCTGGGCATGGGTGGCGACGCCATCGAGGAGAGCGCCCCGGTCAACGCCGAAGCCCTGCGCACCATCGCCGTCGGAGCGTTTGCTAACGACGGTGACTTGCGTCAGAACGATGCCGGCCAGTGGGAGATCGTCGGCGACCCGACCGAGGTGTCGCTCGTCGTCGCCTCCCGCAAGATCAAGGCCGAACGCGCCCTCGGCAAGCTCGACCGTGTGGCCGAGGTTCCGTTCACGTCCGAGCGCAAGCGTATGGCCGTGATCGGCAAGGACAGCAGCGACAACGGCAACCTGAGCGTCTATGCAAAGGGCGCGCCCGATGTGCTGCTCGGCTACTGCACGCGCATCGCGGTTGGCGACGCCGTCCGCCCGATGACCGAAGGCGACCGCCAGGAGATTCTCGCGACCGTCGAGCGTCTGTCCGGCGAGGCATACCGCACGCTGGGTGAGGCGTACCGCCCGCTCGGCACCACATCCCTGGCCGATATCCCCGGCATCAAGACCAATGCAGCCGGCCAGGTGACCGACATCTCCGAGCAGAGCGACGTCATCGAGCGTGACCTGATCTGGGCCGGCATGGTCGGCATCATCGACCCGCCGCGCACCGAAGTGCGTGATTCCGTGGCCGAAGCGCATCGCGCCGGCATCCGCACGGTGATGATCACCGGCGACCCCCCGCTCACCGCGGCCCGCATCGCTTCCGATCTGGGCATCATCGAAAAGGGCGGCAAGGCCCTCACCGGCGATCAGCTCGACGCGATGCCCGACGAGGCGGCGTTCGACAAGGCGACTTCTGAGGTCTCCGTGTACGCCCGCGTGGCCCCCGAGCACAAGCTCAAGATCGTGGAGTCGCTGCAGCGCCAGGGCAACATCGCCGCCATGACCGGCGACGGCGTCAACGACGCCCCGGCCGTCAAGTCCGCCGACATCGGCGTGGCGATGGGCATCACCGGCACCGAGGTGACCAAGGAATCCGCGAAGATGATTCTCGCGGACGACAACTTCTCCACCATCGTCGCCGCCGTGCGCGAAGGCCGTGTGATCTTCGACAACATCCGCAAGTTCCTGCGCTACCTGCTGAGCTCCAACGTGGGCGAGGTGTTCACCGTGTTCGGCGGCGTCATGCTCGCCGGCGTGCTTGGCATCACGCAGCCGGGAACCACCGGTGTCGCCGTGCCGCTGCTCGCCACGCAGCTGCTGTGGATCAACCTGCTGACCGACGCCGCCCCGGCGCTCGCGATGGGTGTCGACCCGCAGACCGATGACGTGATGGCACGCAGCCCGCGCAAGCTCACCGACCGCGTGATCGACAGGGACATGTGGATCGATATCGCGTTCATCGGCATCATCATGGCGGCCGTCACCTTGATCGGCATGGACATGCACCTTGAAGGTGGCCTGTTCACCGACCGCTCCATCGGCGGCACCCACGAATTCCAGATGATCGAGGCCCGTACGATGGGCTTCACGATTCTCGTGTTCGCGCAGCTGTTCAACGCGATCGCATCGCGTTCCGCACGTCAGTCCGCGTTTGTCGGCCTGTTCTCCAACAAGTGGCTGTGGGGGGCGATCGGCCTGTCTGTCGTGCTGCAGCTCGTGGTGATCTACGTGCCGTTCCTCAACTCCGCGTTCGGCACCACGCCGCTCGGACCGTGGGCATGGGTCGAGTGCATCTGCCTCGCCGCGGTCGTGCTGATCGCCTCGGAAATCTACAAGGCGATCATGCGCGCCATCGACCGCAAGCGCGGCATCATGGCATAACAATGCCATAAGCCTCCACCGGCAGTCAGGGCTCCCGCTCTCCACATCGGAAAACGGGAGCCCTTCTCATACCCCGGAATCGCTGAATATGCGGTGACATGACGGAACGATGTCGTAGCATCGGAGGCGAACCATATATCAATGGCACGTTCCGAAGGGATTCGCAATGTCACTCATCGAACAATTCCATGGCGCCGCCGCCGATGGAACGGAACTCACCGCTATTTATGCTGAGCAGCCGGCTGCTGATGTGGCGTTCGCGCTGATCTTCGCCGGTCACGGTCTTCCGCGCTTCGTGCACTGGGGCCGCCCGCTCGCGGCGCCGGGAACCGTACTCGCCGCATACGACGCCCTGCGGCCGCAGCGCGTGTCCGGCGCGCTGGACGAGACCACCTGGCCAAGCATCATGCCCACGCAAAGCGAGTCGTGGATAGGGGCACCGCGACTGGATATCCGGCGCGCCGGCGTAACGCCGTTCTGTGCATTCACGGTGACCGGCATCGCAATCCGTCAGGACGAACGCCAAGGCGTTGACGTGTCCGACGGCGTGGACGGTGCCGCGCATACCGTCACGCAACAGGTGCCGGTCGTCACCGTGACCGCGTCGGATACCGAGCAGGGCGTGGAACTGTCATGGACGGCCGAACTGTTGCCCGGCGGACTGATCAGACAGCGCACCACGCTGCGTAATCTTCCAGCCGGTAATCTTCCGACCGGTGACTTGGAAGTCGGTAAAGTCGAACTCGGCTTCCCGCTCCCGGCACTTGCCACGGAGATACTCACCACCACCGGCCATCATCTGCGCGCACGCAGCCCGCAGCGGCAGCCGCTGACCGAAGGACGCTTCGAGAAGGTCTCGATGGCGGGGCGCCCAGGTTTTGACGCCTCTCTGTTGCTTTCCGCGGGCGAGCCCGGCTTCGGGTTCGAGCATGGCGAGGTCTATTCGGTGCATGTGGGCTGGAGCGGCAATTCCGTGCTGTCGGCAGAGCGTCAGCCGTATACGACCGGTCTGATTGGCGGCGGCGAGGTGCTGCTCGGCGGCGAGGCCACGCTCGCCCGCGGCGAAACGTACACCACCCCGTGGCTGTACGGGTCGTACGGTGACGGGCTCAACGAGGTGGCTGCGAGATTCCATGATTACGTGCGCTCCTGTCACCCGGATCTCGCCGTCAAGCCGCGTCCGGTGATTCTCAACACGTGGGAGGCCGTGTATTTCGACCATGACTACGACACGTTGAAGGCTCTGGCCGATAAGGCCGGGGATTCCGGCGTCGAACGGTTCGTGGTGGATGACGGCTGGTTCGGCCCCCGCCGAGACTCCACATCCGGGCTCGGCGACTGGCAAATAGCGCAGGATGTGTGGCCGGACGGGCCGAAGAGCCTCAAGGCGCTCGCCGATTACGTGCACGGAAAAGGCATGGAGTTCGGCCTGTGGTTCGAACCGGAGATGGTCAACCCGGATTCCGACGTGGCCCGCGCCCACCCTGACTGGGTGCTGCGCCCGACGGCGAACCGTCTGCCGATGCAGGGACGCTCGCAGCAAGTGCTCGACCTGACCAATCCCGACGCCTACCGATACATCCATGATTCCATCGATACGCTGGTCGGCGAGTTGGGCATCGACTACATCAAATGGGACCACAACAAATTCGTCACCGAGGCGGTCTCGCCACGTACCGGCAGGCCGGCGGTTCACGGGCAGA
>OCAA01000894.1_pt1 | contig 19956 bp, 21 predicted proteins | sample 1538241 | NCBI WGS metagenome assembly OCAA01 (sample SAMEA2580241, study PRJEB22360) | human gut metagenome | biome: human gut; feature: human-associated habitat; material: faeces | place: Denmark | collected 2008/2010
GTGCATCGTGTAAAGAAACGGCAATTTCGGCTGGAATCAGTGACGGTCTCTTGTACCAATGGGAAAGAATAAATGGCAGGAACATTACAAATCAAACACGGGGCAAAGATGCGTGTGGCATATGACGCACCGGTCGGTCAGGAACCAAAATTTAATATGGTATGCACATTTAATAAGGCGATTGACGAGTCAGCGTTTCTTGTATCAGTTCCAATGGTTGGAGGAAAGGCGCTGATTCCAGAAGATACTCAGAAGATGCTGTTCCAATATGGAGAAGGCGATGATGCACAGATCATTGCAGGCTATGTAGATGATACAGTAAAAGAGGGTATACGCCGTTATTGGAAGGTTCGCCGTGTCACAGAGCAGCGACAGTTAATCAAACGTATTGATGTCCGTATGAAGATTGAACTTCCAGTTCAATTCATGCAGGATACATGGGCACTCAACTCAGATGGTGAAATAGATAAGGAACAGGGACAGACAATGGATATCTCCAACAATGGTCTTGCTGTTTACATGAACCATTGGTTTGATGTTGGAGAAAGCTGTATCTTCACGCTGCCACGAATAGGAACGGTATCAGCCGGACAGAAATCACATGATGTGGTCGGAGTTGTCTGCTGGATGCGCGAACTGCCAAAAGGCGGTGCTTTTCGTTTTGTAGCAGGTATTCAGCTGCGCTTTGCAGACCTTGAAGAGCGCAAACAGATGCAGGAATATGTGGCTTATGTAAAGAAAAGGTATAAGCTGTAAATGTCATGAAACTAAGAAAAAATAAAAAACAAAAGACGGATCAAATTATACGTATCGAAGAGCTTGAAGCTTTGATGCAAAAATATGGTGACGATTTAAAGCCAGAAGATATGGAAGATATCGTCAGCATGTATATGCCTCATAGAAAGCGCCGAAAACTTGGAGCTGCCCTGCTTCGTCTTGACAAGCTGCAGTTACTTCTATTAACGTTAATGCTAGTTGTCTGCATCCTCTTTGTTACTGCATTTATGCAGGAGAAGATGGGCAACTTCACTATTAACCTGAACCGACTGGAGCTGTACAGAAAGGGTGTAAGTATAGCCGATACTGGAGACTTCAAGGGTGCGACAGCACGACTTACTGCAAGCACAGTAAAAGATGCGACAAACATCTCAATAGACGATATTCCTGAGGATGTGGATGACATAGAAGGCGGCCATAATGGAAAAAACTATATGGCGTACACATATTATCTTAGAAATGCAGGAAAGGAAGATCTAGGTTATGTTGCATCCATTACACTTGACTCATGCTCAAAAGGTGCAGAAGAAGCTGTAAGAGTGGCAGTCTGGAGAAATGGAGAACGTACTGTTTATGCAGAACCGTCTGCAAATGGAGAGCCAGAAGAAGGATGTGTAAACTTTGAGTCGGACACGATTGTGTGCAGCTATGAAGAAACAAATTTCCTTGTCGGAAACGTAGATAAATACACAATTGTAATATGGATGGAAGGCGATGATCCAGAATGCGTAGACCGCATTATCGGAGGAAGCGTCGAGCTTAGCATGAATATAGACTCAGACTACGACGATCAGTCAAGTCTGTTATGGAAATTTGTTACCGATATTAAAGATACACTGTTTGACGACAAGCCAATTGATGCCGCCGGAAACGAAGCACCAAACGATAGTTATTATTCGGATCGAGTGATTACCTGGGAGAATCGAAGAAATAAGGATTAAGTAGTCAGTAGTCAGTGGTTAGATTGTTGCTAGCGAAAATTTGTGTTTGGTATGACCGGTGCCACAACCACCGATTATATATAAGGGGGAGATTCCACAAGGGAATTTTCCAGCGGCTGAATAATAAAAAAGACCGAACAAAAGATAGATTTGTATTGAGATCATATCCTCACCGAAAACGGCAGAGGAGATAACTCAATTAACCGGGCCCGGTGAGAGCTTGATCTGAGTACAAAAGCCTTGTCCGATAAAAGGAAATATACATTTCAGCCGTAAAGGATTGGAGGAAATTATAATGAAGAAAGAAAATTTAGGAAGCGTAAAATCTCTTAAAAAACAGCTTGGCGCAGCGGTTGCCATGGTATGCGTTGCCGCTGTAGCGCTGGGATCAAGTACGTATGCTTGGTTTGTAACGAATAACAAGGTTGATGCAACGACCACAAATATTTCTGCACAGTCAAATGCTGCATTTATGACTATTACAAATGGTGCGAGTGGTGCAAGTGCAGTAGATACTACTAGTGCTACAACTAAGATTTCCGGACCGGTTAAACTGTATCCTGCAACATTCGGAGAGCAGGAAGGTTCTACAAAGGGAACTTTCATGACCGGTTATGGTACCGATCTCAATAATGCAACCTTAAAAGGCAACTTAACAACAGTTGGAACTACGGGTACTCCTGATGAAGCAGATACAAATACATTTGCTAAGAAGGAGCAGTTCAATATCAGTTCTAAAGGTCAAAACTTAAGTGACTTAAAGGTTGATAGTATTGAAGGTGCAGCAGCAATTACAAATGGTCAGTTACTGGAGACTGCTTACCGTGTACTGATTACAAACTCAGATGCAAGCAAATGGGTTGTTTATGGTTTAAATACTGCTAAGAGCGCATATGAAATCAAGTTGTCTTCTGAAACTGACGATTCTGCTCCAGTACTTGGTAGTGTAACTGCTGGTCAGGATACTGTTGTGAATGTATATCTGTTCTACGAAGGTTCTGACACAAATATTCACACAAAGAATCTTCAGGAAAATAAGCTTGATAGCTCTCAGAGCGTAAAGATCAACTTCACTGCAACTGCTGACAACAAGTAATAATTTAAGCAGTATCGATTATCCTCTCTCCGGTTGTGGCGAGGAGAGGATATATTTTAAAAATACTGTGAGGAAGGAGATGGCCTTGTGGCGGTAAAACAATTAAAAAAACAGTTAATTGCTTCCATACTTTCAGTTGCAGTAGCATTCGTTGCACTGGCTTCATCGACTTATGCATGGTATGTCAGCAATAATACGGTAGATGCTACCACATCTACCATTGCAGCAAAAACAGATAATTTCGTATTACAGATTGCAAAGCTTGAAGACGGTGCTCAACATGGTACAAATCAATCACTGGTTGCTTCTTCAATAGGGCATAAAATCACACCATCTTCAACCAATGACCTCAAAGATTGGTATGCTTCCTTGACTTGGGGACAGGATGGACTGGTACATTCTTATATGCAGGCAGATGTGGATGACACCGGAAAATATACGCAGGATGTAACTGGTACCTATAAAATTAATCCAGAACGGTTCGCTTTCATCAAGAGTGAATATGTCATTTATACAGTCAATCAGACAGGTACCTGTGATGTATATCTTGCGGCAGCGGACGATACACCTGCTGTTCAGGTTACTGCATCCGGCGCTGCAACTTCGGATGTTATTCCAAAGTCTTTGCGTGTAGGAATTACAATGCAGGATCTGAATGGAACAAAGCCGGTAGGCGATGAAGAACTGGTTCTGGTATATGCTCCTTATGATGAAACAGGAAAAGGTAATGACGGTACCGGAATTGATGGTTGGACTTATGTAAAAGATACAGCCTCAGTTGCACCTGTTACCTACCCGCATATTTATGGAGATAACTATATCTGGACAGATTCCACAAATACACAACATAATTATGCGGCAGTAAAAGACGGTTCTGCTTATGCAGTTCCCAAAAACAATGCTACTACCATTGTATCCGATGTGGATTATGATGGAAAAATTATGCGCGTCTATATTTGGATCGAAGGCACCGATGAACAGTGCGTCAACAATTCCAGCGAAGAAGATCAGTCAACTTTCCAAGTTACAGTATCTCTTGCTGGTGTCGCAAAATAATACGATTTTTTGAAAGACCATGGCACAAGCCATGGCTTTTCTTTTTCTCCGATTTTCCCATATTGTCTACTATCCCCAATCTCCTTCTTGCATTTTTCAGTACATCTGATGAATTGCTATTTCCCCGACTTCTGGTATAGTCATGTAACTGAAAAGAGAACACTCAGAAGGGAGAAATGCAATACAACCACGGTGACAGGAACGGTGGCCATTTAATTGGATACGGTGGCTTAATAGGCATTTGTGTCCACAAAACGAGAAGATTAGAGAAAGAGCCGGTGCCTATCCCAGTGAAATTCATGCAGTTTGGTTTGTTTTTGAATTTTGAGTAAAAAATATAGGAAGGCTTCTTGCTATGCAGTGGGCTTTGTGGTAACATGAAAATATAATATGTTAGAGGCTTCTGTAATGAAAGGCGGTGACGAGGTGGCTGAAAAAGATATAGCAGAAAAAACGCTGGAAGGCTATAATGATGTGTTTGCTGACATAGCAAACGTGCTGCTTTTCAACGGAAGAAGACTGATAAATCCAGATGACTTGGAAGATCGGACACCGAATTCTTCTTATAAAGTGGATGGGAAAATTCATGGTCAGGAACGAGATGTTGCAAAGGCGTGGAGAAACGGAACAATCCGTCTGGCATGCATTGGAACAGAAAACCAGACAAGAGTGGATAAACTGATGCCTTTGAGAATTATCGGATATGATGGCGCAGAGTATCGTTCACAGTATGATTCAAAGGAACCGAAGTATCCGGTTGTCACGTTTGTTCTGTATTTTGGAACGAATCCCAAGTGGAATGATGAAATTTCGCTGAGAGATTGTCTGGAGATTCCAGAAGAGCTGAAAGAATATGTAAACGATTATAAGGTGAAGATATTTTCGGTTGCGTATCTTCCGAAAGAGAAGGTAGAGCAGTTTACGAGTGACTTCCGTATTGTTGCAGATTATTTTGTTCAACAGAGATTGACGAATGATTACGTGCCAAATCCGCAGACAATCGATCATGTTAAGGAAACATTGGAACTTCTAAGTGTAATGGGTGATGACCACAGATTTATTGATGCGTATAATGAAAATAAAGAAAAGAGCGCGGAAGGAGGTATCCACACTATGAGCGATGCATTAAATACGATTATTGGAAGAGAGACAGAGAAAGCTAAAATTCTTACTCTTATTGATTTGGTTGAAGATGGATCTCTTAGTATTGAAAAGGCAGCTGAGAAAGCTGGAATGACAGTAAAACAGCTAAAAGAACTGATGGATAAAGCTCCATTGCAAACAGTCTGAGAGTTTGAATGAAAGGACTCCCCGCACCTCTCAACGATGTGTCCCAGGGGAGACATTTTTTATACGCAACCACGGTGACAGGAACGGTGGCCATTTAATTGGGTACGGTGGTTTAATTAGTGTCCTGGTGGTTCAATAGGCATCTGTGTCCACAAAACGAGAAAATTTTACAAAATATGAAGACGAAGTAACAGTGAGAGGGAGCCTAAGATGGTATTGACACTGCTGAGACTGTGTGGTATGCTTATAACAAAAAGGAATCAATATGATACATACTGATATATAAACGAAAGGTACATAGGATGCGTCCTTACTATTTTGAAATCATAGATAGAAGGAAGAAAATATTACAAAAAAATAATTTTTGAGAAGGAGCAGCCTATGCCAAGAAAAGCAAGAAAAAAGAGTAACCTATGCATTAATCATGTTATTTTGCGCGGAGTTAATCAGCAAATAATTTTTGAAGATGAGTATGATTATCAGCAGTTTATTGATATTTTGAGATATTATAAGGATGAAAAAAAGTGTAGTTTTAATCTATATGCGTATTGCTTAATGGATAATCATGTTCATTTGCTACTAGAGTATACAACTGTTAGCTTAGATGAGATTATGAAACGAATTGAGATTAAATTTGTTAGGTGGTACAACAAAAGATATCGACGTATAGGACATTTATTTCAAGAACGGTATAAAAGCGAGCCAGTAGAAGACATGGAATATTTGAAAATAGTATTTCGGTACATCCACCAGAATCCTTTGAACGCAGGAATAGAAAAAGTACCAGGAGCCTATCCTTGGAGCAGTTATCATGATTATGCCAATCAGGACGATTCGTTTATAGATATTAAAAGAATTTCTGACCTTTTTCAAAACTATGAGGAGTGTATGACTTATTTGCATACGTTATCTGATAAAATGTGCATGGAACTTCAATCTTTTGGTATATATGGAATATCCGATGAAGATGCAATGGAAATCATTCAGAAGAAAACTGACTGTAAATCACCAGCGGATTTTCAACGTCTGGGACTCCTTAAAAGAAATCAGTACTTAAAAGAATTAAAGGATTCTGGTATTTCAGTTCGCCAATTGAGTAGGCTTACAGGAATTTCTAGAGGTGCAATAAACGCAGCGATTAATCAAAGTTAAGGAACGAAGAGAGGAAAAAAGCCACCAGGGACAATAAAAAGGCCAACGTCCCTGTCTCTGTGGCAACCCCGTGTTTTCTTAACACAAATTTTATAGACATGGTGTTATAATTGCGACCATAGTAAACAAAAGGACTACGAAGGGAGAATATAAATCATGAAATTCAGAACACAGAAAATCACAGCACTTATGGCATCTGCAATAGTAGGAGTATCTACACTTGGAAGCGTATCCGTAATGGCAGCAGAAAGTACAGAAGCAATGGCAGACCAGGCGGGAATGGTGGTTGATAGAGATGCAATTGCTGCAGATGGAGATGCAATCCCGTCTGATTTTATACAGGGTACTTTTAAACCGTCCGAGACAACTGTGCAGGCACAGGATTCTTATGAGTATCCATTCATTGGACTTAACATGAAACTTCCGGAGGAACTGCTTAAACAGATAAAAGCGCAGACCATTGCGATGATCACAAATGAAATATGGAATGACAATGCAGATGCAATTAAATATGCATATATAAGCTGGGGCGAAATGACCGAGGAGCAGAAAGAGGCAGAGGTTGACAAGATGGGAACAGCATATGATGACTGGTACAATAGTCTTGCAAAAATTGGAGCGATTGGAATCTATGACGAAGATTCTGAGAAAGAACTGGATAAGATTACAGGCTGCACAGAACACAAAGAAATCGGAAGCAGCAGTGATGGAAAGTATAAATATTATCTGAGCACTAATAAAGATGCAGATAAATCCCTGAAAAAAGAAGTGGAAGAAATTGATGTGACACTCACAGAGATGACACCATTCCAGCATCATTTTGCATTTGACCAGCCACAGGAGACAAGCAATGAAGGTGATTCTACAACTGTAGGCAAGTTTAAGACAAAAGGCGTTGATGGAAAAGATTATACAGAAAAAGTATTCAGCGATTATGATCTTACACTTGTGAATGTTTTTACTACCTGGTGTTCTCCATGTGTAAATGAGATTCCGGAGCTGGAAAAACTCTATGAAGAGATGAAGGAAAAAGGTGTTGGAGTTGTCGGTGTCGTTCTTGATACAGTGGGTGATGATGCCAAACAGAATGAGGATACAGTGAAAAAAGCCGGTGTCCTTAAGGAGAAGACAAAAGCATCTTATCCGTTCCTGGTCCCGGATTCAACAATGATGAATGGACGTTTAAATGGTGTCTCTGCTTTCCCGGAAACATTCTTTGTTGACAAAGAAGGAAATATTGTAGGAGAAACCTATTCAGGAAGCCATACACTGGACGGATGGAAAGAAATAGTAGAAAAAGAACTCAAGAACATTTCTAAATAATACAACCACGGTGACAGGAACGGTGGCCATTTAATTGGGCGGTGGCTTAATTAGTGTCCCGGTGGTTTAATAAGTATTGAGAAAGAGCCAGTGCCACTGTCGCGATGGAAACTTCTTGATATGTGTGTTGATGTATGTTAATTTGAAAAACCCCGCCCGACTATGTCGGACGAGGTTTTCTGTGGAAAAATGGATAAAGACCAATGTCCCTGTCCCAGTAGTTACAGCTTTGCAGCTTCACGCAAAACCTTCTGGCTGGCAAGCGGGATGCGGCCAAGTCCGTCTGGTCCAACGTTAAGCAGGTAGTTGATACCCATACCGTTTAACTTCTTGCGGTTTGCAGCAATGATTTCTGGGCTCTTCCAGTTCTGATCGTGAGCAGAGAAGCCCCATGTGCGGTTGATGGTAGCAGCAGTCTCATACAGTCCGTATGGAGATGGCTTGAAGCCGTCAATTCCGTTCATCAAAGCTGGGTCAAACTCAGTGTTCTCAGGCATAGAATCTGGAATCTCGTTATCGCCAAGTGATACATAATCGTAAGCACCGTTTCCAAGACGGGAGTTGATAAGGCAGTCAGGCTGATACTTCTTGATAGCATCGAACAGTGCGCGGCTTTGATGCTCTTTTAAGGTCATTGGCATATCAAACCAGATCAGGCAAAGCTCACCGTAGTTACGAAGAATCTCTTCAACCTGCGGATAAATCTTCTCGTTAAAGCAGCGGTCAAAGTTTTTGTTTGCAGCATCCGGGAAGTCCCAGCTATTGTCCCATGTAACACCCTGGCTTGGAATGTGGTTTGACAGATAGCCGCCGCCGTCCGGATGATGCCAGTCAAGATCCTGAGAGTAGTAAAGACCCATCTTTAAGCCATGCTTGTAGCAAGCTTCTGCAATCTCACCGATAACATCACGTCCAAATGGAGTTGCATCAACAACATTGTATTTGTCAACCTTTGAGTGGAACATAGCAAAACCATCATGGTGCTTGCTGGTGACAACAAAATATTTCATGCCGCAGTCCTTTGCAAGCTTAACCCATTCCTCGGCATCGAAAAATACTGGATTAAATGCCTTTGCCAGTTTTCCATACTCTGCATTCGGGATTGCCAGATTTGCCTGAATCCATTCAGCGTAAACACCGCTGTAGCGATCCTTATACTCGCCTGCAAGAAGTGAGTACAGACCCCAGTGAACCATCATTCCATATTGTGCTTCCTTGAACCATTTTCTCATGTCCATAATTATTCCCTCCAAAAATAAAGTGTAAAAATAAATAGATAAACGCCAGCACTAATTATTAAGCATTACCTGATAAATGCAGGGCAGCCCTTCACGGTCAGATACAAAAATAATACTCTTGTTATCCTCAGAAAAGCACGGATGCGGATGTGAATCCTGTGGATTTCCGTGCTTAGCCAGCCAAGAGGTGCCATGATAACAAAGCTTCTTTTCTGTGTGTTTTTTGACATCAATCAGATAGATAAAATCATTGCTTATGGTATTGGCTTTTTCTTTCAGCATTTCCTCTGTCAAAAGGTGAATTGGAACATCGCTTCCTTGAGAGTCACCGACCATGTACTCATTTTTCTTATCACAGATAAAATGTGCAAACGGAGAACATGGCATTAGAATTTCTTCTTTTAATGTTTCAGGATCCATAAGGCGGATGTTTTCAATCTTGTCGCCAGTTGTTTCACGGTAAACGTAAGCAAATTTAGAACCATCAGGAAGCCAAAATTCATGTGTCAAAATCAGATCAGATGGTTGCTTGCGGCAGCAGCGATAACGGCTGCCATCGCTTTGTATCAGCCATAGTCTGGCATCAATCAGATCATAAGGTCCTTCATGACAAAATAAAATCGTATCTGGATCATTTGGACGAATCTGTGTATGACCAAACCAACAGTGATCCTCAAGTACTACGTGGCTCTTTCCTGTTTCTACATCAATGTAGACAATGCGGCATAGTGGCTTAGCCTCGCAAGTAAGCGCAAAAAAGTTCCATCCGGCGCTTCCATCACGCGGCGGCAGTGTATCCTGTTTTGTCTCTACGATTGACATAAAACGATTGTCACTGCTCATGCCAGGTGCAGAACCGCTCCAGCCTTCTGGTGTTTCGTAAAAGCAGTGCGTTTCAAGCGTCTGTGCATCCATCGCGTAAAAGCGGTTGTTTTGTTGATAAAAGATGGTTTTGTCGTCATGTGAAAACATGGCGCTGTCCTGACCGACACCATCTCCCTCTGTTATCTGGCGAATCTCACCGTTATGGAGATTGAGTGTATAAAGCTGACGGCCCTCGTCACGCTTCTGGCAGATTAAAAGATATTGTCCGTCAGATGTAGTCATGCGGTTATAAAAATACATGTGGTGACTAAGTATAGACGGATCCGTCAGGCGTTTTACAACAGTGCCAGTGTATGGATCTGTGTATTCTGAAAATGTGCTGTGAAAAATTTGTCCCTTACTCATAAGAATACGTAAAAACCTCCTGCATTTGTGCTGTTAATTATAATTTTACCAGAAATATATACAAAAGCAAGCATATAAGATAAAAAATATGGAAGTATGTGTTTGCTTTTGCTATAATAAAAAGCGGATAACTATTCAGAAATATCAAAACAGTAACACCATTAAAACACGAGAGGGCAAAAATATGGAGACGATGCAGGGAAAGAAAAACATTGTACTGATTGGAATGCCGGGAGCAGGAAAGAGCACGGTTGGGGTTGTGCTGGCAAAGAGACTTGGCTATCGCTTTCTGGATTCAGATCTTGTTATTCAGGAGCAGACAAAAAAGCTGCTTCATGAACTGATTACCGAGCATGGAGTAGATGGCTTTCTGAAAATTGAGGAAGATATCAATGCAGGGTTAGACTGTGAACAGGCAGTGATTGCAACTGGAGGAAGTGTAATCTATGGTGAAAAGGCAATGGAGCATCTGCGCAAGATCGGCTGTGTTGTCTACTTAAAGCTTTCTTATAAAGAAATTGAGGATCGTCTTGGCGATCTGACGGCGCGTGGTGTTGCATTGAAAAATGGACAGACACTCAAAGATCTGTACAATGAGCGCTGTCCATTATATGAAAAGTATGCACATATCGTGCAGGAATGTGATCACAAGCGGGTTAGAGAAATCGTTCAGGAGCTTGCGTCACAAGCAAATGCGTAATTAACACTCGCATCCAATCAAAATACCGCCTTTTTCAGCATAGTAGCTGCAAAGTCCGCGGCAGTGTCTAAACTGGACATCTGCCTGCGGATATTTTTTATAGATTTCTGCCTGAATGCTTTCGGCAAGCGCTGCATTTTCGATATGGCTGATGCGTACCTTGCCGCCGTGATAGCCTGCAGTGTCGAGCTGTTCCATAATAGAAGCAACAAGCTTTTTAGAGCTGCGGCATTTGCCAATCGGATGAATGCGTCCCTCTTCGCTTGCTGTGTTAAGAATCGAAATGCCTAAGATGCCGATGGCAGAAGCAACTGCTTTGTTAATGCGGCCGTTGGCTGCTAGATTATGAAGAGACTTTAAGGCAAAGAACAGACGCGTTGTGTGAATATATTCATCAGCAATACGAATTACTTCATCATATGATGTACCGGAAGCGACAAGTTCCTCAAGCTTTTCAATAAAGAGCCATAGTTCAGGTCCGGTAGTCAGTGTGTCAAAGATATGGATTTTTACTTCAGGATGCTGCTGCTCATAAATAGACTTTGCGGATAATGCAGAGTTGAGTGTTCCGGAAAGTGCGCTAGTCATTACTGCAACGTAAATCACATCAGCACCTTCAAAGCAGCTTAACCAGCTTTCAATGCTTGGGCATGCCGTGTAAGAGCGTCCCTTGTGAGCAGAAAGATAATCAAGCATCTCGTGTGTATTTAGATTGTTGTCATCTAAAAAAGAGCGCTCATCTGTAGAGATAGTCAAAGGTGCTGTACGAAACTGACCATCTGCGCTGTCAAAAAGTTCGCAAGAAGAGTCGGAAATAATTCTGGTAATCATATATAATAACCTCCATTGTTTTTGAAAAAAATATTATCTGGTTTTGAAAACTACATAATCTAGTAATAGTATAACAGATAATTATAAAAAAACAACTGGTAAATGACAAGAAAAAAGAAGATCACCCGTTTTTGGATGATCTTCTTTTTTTATTTATCCATGATCTCGGAAATAGCGTCTAAGATCTTTCCGTGACATCCACCGCATCCAGTAGAGCAGTGGGTGATTTTTTGTACTTCCTCAAACGTCTTTTCTACATCGCTGAAAGTAGGACTGTTGTGCAGCGCTTCTGCGACATCAAAGTACGTTACATTTTTACAATTGCAAATGGTATAATTTTCCATATCATTACCTCTTTTCGAAGTGACAATGATTAACGTTACTCACCAAAATATCTCTTTAACAGACCTGCAAATGCCTTGCCGTGACGAGCCTCATCGCGAGCCATCTCATGAACAGTGTCATGGATTGCATCAAGGTTAGCAGCCTTAGCACGCTTTGCAAGATCCATCTTACCAGCAGTAGCACCGTTTTCAGCCTCTACACGCATCTGAAGATTCTTCTTTGTGGAATCAGTAACAACCTCGCCTAAAAGCTCAGCAAACTTAGCTGCATGCTCAGCCTCTTCGTAAGCTGCCTTCTCCCAGTATAAGCCGATTTCCGGATAGCCTTCTCTGTGAGCAACACGAGCCATAGCCAGATACATACCAACCTCAGAGCACTCACCCTGGAAGTTAGCTCTTAAATCAGCCAGAATATCTTCGCTGACACCCTTAGCAACACCTACAACGTGCTCAGCAGCCCAAGTTAAGGTCTCTTCCTGCTTTGAGAACTTGGAAGCCGGTGCCTTACATACTGGACAGAACTCTGGAGCAGAATCTCCTTCATAAACATAACCACATACCTGACAGACAAATTTAGCCATAATAGTAATCTCCTTTTCTGATAAAAATATTTATTGTTAATGTTAGCGGAAAAACCGCTTATTATTGTTTGTTACCATATCAATCAGGAACCGTGATAGGGGTCGGTGTCCTGATTGATAATAGTAATTGTTACTGATATGATAGTAACACAAACCCACAAAGCTGTCAAGAGTTTTTTTCAAAAATATAATAAGAAAAAAATTATTTTGTATCCTCTGAACATCTTTTGCATACCCCTTTAAATAGCAGGGCATGACTTTCTACGATGCCATCAATATGTGCCTGAGCGAGCTGATTTAAAGAATCAAGTGCTGTCATTGGGACATCCTGCAGGCAGCCGCATTTGCGGCATAAAAAGTGATAATGAGGAACGACATTTGGGTCAAAACGGTCAGATCCGTTATCCATCGGAATCCGCATCAGCTGACCATTTTCCTCAAGAACGCCTAGATTGCGATAGACAGTTCCAAGACTGATATTAGGGTGTGTCTGACGGAGTGCCTGATAAACAGATTCAGCGCTTGGATGATCTGTGCGCCCTGTGAGATATTGAACAATTGCTTCACGCTGGCGGCTGTATTTTATCATAATTAAAATTCCCTTCTATGTAATAATAATTACTATTTTTGTTTTTATTATACAAAACTAAACGTAAGATGTCAACCACTTTCGGGGACTTTAGAATTGACATTTTTGTGGAAAAACATATATGAATATGCTATGATATTTGATACCAGATTGCTGCGTGCTTTGCACTCCCGCAATCTTCAAAAACATGAGTAAGAAAAGCAGAGGTGCGCGAATGAGACTGACAGGAATACATATAAAAAGCTTTCGTGCAATCCGGGATGTCACAATTGATTCAGTGGAAAATGCCCTGATTCTTGTTGGACAAAATAATACCGGAAAATCCACGATAATAGATGCACTGCGTGTGGCATTTGGAGATATTGCGATAACAAAAAAGGATTTCAACTGGGATGGCGGCAATATTGAGATTGCGCTTACACTTGAATTGACAAAGGATGATTTGAAGCGTCTTTGCCGAAGAGGAATAATCAGCCGTTACAGAAAATTTGATTCTTGGTTTGAAGATTTTCAAAAGAAACTGCCATCGTTTGTACCAATGTTTGAAACTGACGGTGAATCAATAAATGAGCGTGGTGAGCTGTCTTTTTGCTTTATTGCAAATAAGGATGGCAGAAAGCGCTATTTTGATGGCTTTAAAAAGAACAATCCTTATATTGAAAAGCTGCTTCCACGTATCTATAGTGTCAGTCCTGAGCGTGATATTGAGCGGCTGCAAAGTGATCTTTTGCTTCTTCGTGAGGACGCGCTGATTTCTAAAATGCGAAGTGGTTGTTGTCTGTTTGAGGAGGCAAAGACATGTGACCATTGCTTTTCATGCATCGGCTATATCAATCAGAAAAAACCAATTGAGCTTGATGCATTCGAGGCATCTAAGCTTTTAGACTACAAGCTGTACCAGATAAACCTTGAAGAGTTTTCAAAGAGTGTAAATGAAAACTTTAAGAAAAACGGCGGCCAGGATGAGATTGTCTACTCCATGAATAGAAATGTTGAACAGATGCTTCAGGTTACAACAGAAATCGGCAGTAAGACACAAAGACAGACACATACGCTTAGTGAGATGGGAGAGGGAATGCGAAGCATCTATCTTTTGTCTCTTCTTGAAACATATACAGAGATGCAGGAACAGCTTTCCAGTATACTGATGATTGAGGAACCAGAGCTTTTTCTTCACCCAACACTGCAGCGTGTGGCTGGTGAGATTTTGTATCGTTTGTCACGAAAAAATCAGGTTGTGTTTACAACTCATTCACCTAATCTTCTTGCAAACTTTAACAGCCGCGAAATTCGACAGGTAGTACTTGATAAGCAAGGCCGTTCCATTGTGCGCGACAATACGGATATCAGTGTAATATTAGATGATTTGGGATATACGGCAACCGATCTGATGAATGTAAACTTTGTATTTATCGTGGAAGGAAAACAGGATAAAAACCGATTGCCTATTCTGCTTAAAAGATATTATTCTGAAATCTATGATAAAGACGGCAATTTGTCGCGCATTGCAATTATTACAACAAACAGCTGTACAAACATCAAAACGTATGCAAATCTAAAATATATGAACCAGGTCTATTTGAAAGATCAGTTTCTGATGATACGAGACGGTGACGGAAAAGACAGGCGAAAGCTGATAAGCCAGCTGTGTAATTATTACGAGGAGGCAGGAAAGCGCGACGTAGACCATCTGCCTAAGGTGCGTCCTCAAAATGTGCTTGTTCTGAAATATTATTCATTTGAAAATTATTTCTTTAATCCCAAAATCATGGCGCAGCTAGGTGTTGTCGAGTCAGAAAATGCATTTTATCAGACATTCTATGAAAAATGGCAGGAATATTTATCGAGACTTTCAAGCGGACAAAAGCTTATAAGTGTAATAGGTCACGATCTGACAGGACCAGAGGATGTAAAAGCACATATGGAAGAAATACGCATTTATATGCGCGGCCACAACATGTTTGACTGCTTCTATGGTCGTTTTAAAAAAGAAGAAAATGAACTTTTAAGCCGTTATGTAGCGCTGGCACCGCGAGAGGAATTTGCCGATATCCTCGATGCAATAGACCGTTTTGTATATTTTGAGAGTCGAAAGGTATGAAAGCCTACGGGTAATATGTTACAAAACGCGAAAAGAAATACTTTAAAAAGCAATCAAAATATGGTAAACTGATAGAGAAGCAGCAAAAGTTTTGGCTGCATGACAAAAAGTAAGTTAGTGTAAGTTAGGAGAAAGTTAGTAAATGGAAGAAATCAGCGAACACCGCATAGATAAGTGGGAAACACTTATGTTTACATACGAATCTGCGCTGAAGGAAATAGCAACAAAGATTGATATACTGAACAATGAATTTATCAAAATACATAATTACAATCCGATTGAGCATGTAACATCACGAATCAAGTCTTCGGAGAGTATTGTAAAGAAATTAAAACGCCATGGCCTGGAAGTTAATATGGACAACATGCAGAACTGCCTGAGTGATATAGCAGGCATCCGTATTGTCTGTTCCTTTACTTCTGATATTTACCGAATTGCGGACCGCATTAGCAGTCAGTCAGATATTCAAGTGCTGACCGTTAAAAATTATATCGCAAATCCGAAGCCAAATGGCTACAAGAGTTACCATATGGTTGTATCGGTTCCCGTATATTTGTCAACAGGACCGGTTAACGTGAAGGTGGAAATTCAGATTCGCACAATTGCGATGGATTTTTGGGCATCACTTGAGCATAAAATCCGCTATAAATTCGAGGGAAAAGCACCGCAGCATATCAATGAAGAGTTAAAAGCTTGTTCAGACATTGTAAATATGCTGGATGCAAAGATGCTTTCACTAAATGAAGAGGTGCAGGCATTGCCAAAGGTCGGCGTTGAGGAACAGCACGAGGAAAACGTCAGGATGCAGAAGATGTGGGAGGAAAATAAAATAGTAGACAAACTTCAAAAAAAATAATACATCAAAGCGCCTGTGTATGTTTTCTAAAAAATTGAGAACCCTTTCAAGGGAATCATCTATTAGAAAAGGAGATTGCATATGAACATTTTGTTTTATGGTACAAAAAAGTACGATGAAGAGTTTTTTGATGCGATTTTGCCAGAGTATCCAGAGCTTTCGATTCATTATCTGGAGGCAAATTTGTCACCAGAGACAGCGGCATTAGCAGCAGGCTACGAGGCGATCTGTGCATTTGTTAATGCTAATATTGGGGCTAAGACAGTTGAACAGCTGCATCGTCAGGGCGTTAAATTAATTTTAATGCGCTGTGCAGGCTACAACAATGTAGATTTGAAAAAGACAGCAGAGTATGGCATAAAGGTTGCACGTGTGCCTGGCTATTCACCAGAGGCTGTTGCAGAGCATGCGATGGCATTGGCGCTCACAGCAAATCGTCATACGCACAAGGCTTATATCAAGTGCAGAGAAAATGATTTCAGCTTAAACGGACTGATGGGTGTAGATCTTTATAAGAAGACAGCCGGAATTATCGGTACTGGAAAAATTGGTATGGCGATGGCACGAATCTGCAGAGGTTTTGGCATGAGAGTGCTTGGCTATGATATGTATCCAAACCCTAATAATGATATCGAGTATGTAACTCTTGATGAACTGTTAGCGCAGAGTGATTTGATTTCACTTCACTGCCCGTTAACTGAGCAGACACATCACTTAATCAATCGTGAGTCCATTGCGAAGATGAAGGATGGCGTAATTTTAGTCAACACGTCAAGAGGCGGTCTTGTTAATACAGAGGAGCTGATTGAAGGTATCAGAAAGGGTAAGTTTTTTGCAGTTGGACTTGATGTTTATGAGGAAGAAAATGACAAGGTTTACGAGGATCTTTCAGGCACAATTCTGCAAAGCTCCACAATGGCAAGACTTTTATCATTCCCAAATGTCATGGTAACTTCTCATCAGGGCTTCTTTACGAGAGAGGCGCTTGAGGCAATCAGCCGCATCACACTTGAAAATGCAGCTGCATTTGAAAAGGGCGAAACACTTGTAAATGAGGTAACAAAGTAAACCCTAAAAGCACAACATGGTATAATAGGCTGCCGGAATCCGGTAGCCTTTGATACAAATATACATAGACAAAACATGAATAAACACTAATCAGAAGGGCGGTAAGGAACATTATGAAACTGTTAGAAGAAAGAATTCGCAAAGATGGTATTGTAAAGCCAGGAAATGTATTAAAGGTTGACAGCTTTTTAAATCATCAGATGGATATCGAACTGTTTTCAGAGATGGGAAAAGAATTTAAGAGACTGTATGAGGGTTGCCCAATCAATAAGATTCTCACAATTGAGGCAAGTGGCATCGGCATAGCCTGTATTGCAGCACAGTATTTTCATGTGCCGGTTGTATTTGCAAAGAAGACTCAGAGCATTAATCTTGACGGTGATGTGTATTCCACAAAGATTCAGTCTTTTACACACCGCAGAATTTATGATGTAATTGTTTCCAAGAAGTTCCTTTCCCCAGAAGATCATGTGCTGATCATTGATGATTTTTTGGCAAACGGATGTGCATTAGAGGGATTGATTGATATTGTAAAAAGCTCTGGTGCTACAATAGAGGGTGTTGGCATTGCAATTGAGAAAGGCTTCCAAAAGGGCGGCGATTTAATCCGCGGCAAAGGTATTCGCGTGGAGTCTCTGGCAATCGTTGATGGAATGAATGCAGAGACTGGAGAAGTTTTCTTCAGAGAGCAGTAATAAGAGAATAACAAATGAAACCCAGGGGATTCCTCTGGGTTTTACATTTGAAGCCACAACGCAAAGTGGTTTAAGAAAAATATATAAGAACAGCAGACAGAGGAAAAAAGATTATGAAACTTGTAATTCAAAGAGTAAATCATGCAAGTGTGACAGTAGAGGGTAAAGTAACAGGAGAAATTAAAAAAGGTTATCTTGTTCTTCTTGGCGTTGGACAAGGCGACGATGAGTCAATGGTGGAACGCTATGTAAAAAAGCTTCATAAGCTGCGCATTTTTTCGGATGAAGAAGGAAAAATAAATCGTTCAATCGAGGATGTAGGCGGCGAGGTGCTTGTAGTATCACAGTTTACGCTGTATGCCGACTGCAAAAAAGGTAATCGCCCAAGCTTTACGCAGGCAGGTTCCCCATCAGAGGCAGAGCGCTTATACGAATATTTTTTAGAGGAGTGCCGAAAAGAATTTGGCAAAGTCGAGCATGGTATTTTTGGAGCAGAGATGAAAGTATCACTCGAAAATGATGGACCGTTCACGGTAATCTGGGATAGCAGAGAATGGTAAATCTGTGAAAATTGAATGAAATTTTACTCAATTGGTTTTCAAACGCATAAATTTGTGATAGAATGGATTTATGTCATTCAAAGAAAGGGAGTCCTGGACACTGAATCAGGACAGGTGAAGGTAATGAGAAGAAGATTTTTAGCAGCAGCACTCGGTATGAGCATGGCAGTAGCTATGACTCCTGCAGCAGCATTTGCAGAGGAGACAAGCACAGAAGAGGCAACTGAGGTTGTATCAGAGGTCGCATCAGAAGATGAGACTGGTGCTGAGGAAGAATCAAGCGAAGCCGAGACAGAGGCATTTGATTATAGCGAAGGCTATGATGAAAAGGGATTTTTTGAAGGTGTGAAGGCACTTGATTATGTAACGCTGCTTGATTATTCCCATATGGAGCTGTCAGATGAAATCATTCCATCTGATGAGGCTGTGCAGAGCCAGATTGATAAGACATTAAGCTCTTATACAAAGACAAACCAGATCACTGATGCAGATCGTCTGATCGAGGATGGTGATACTGTAAATATTGATTATGTAGGTTCTGTTGATGGTGTTGAGTTTGAGGGCGGAAGCACTGACGGAAAAGGTGCAACTGTTACAATTGGCGTAACAAGCTTTATCGATGGATTTTTAGATCAGCTGATCGGTCATGCACCGGGCGAGAACTTTGATATCAATGTTACATTCCCAGATCCATACACTAATAATACAGATTTAAGCGGCAAGGATGCTGTTTTCAATATCACAATCAACTACATCGAAGAGAAGATAACACCAGAGTTTGATGATGATTTTATCGCTGAGAATCTGCCAGATTATGAGAGCGCAGAGGCATATCGTCAGAGCGTCTATGACAATCTGTACAAGCAGAACATGTATAACGCACTGTTCCAGTATGTAGTAGAAAATTCCGAGATCAAAGATGTACCGGAAGAGGTTGTTGATACAGTTTACAATGAGCGTTATCAGTATTATACCTCTATCGCATCTATGTACGGTGTAGGAATAGATGCTTTCTTATCTGCAAATGGACTTGATGAGGATTCCTTCAGGGATATGTGCAAGACATATGCAGGAAACTATCTTGTACTGCAGGCCATTATGGAAACTGAAGGTTGGGAGATGACAGCAGATATTGCAAAGGAATCTTTAAACTTTACTGATGAGGATTACGAGAAGGCAGTTGGTGTTTATGGTGAGCCATATGTAATGTTTGCAGCAAGCACTGATTATGTGTTAGGAAAGCTTTCAGAGAACGTAACCTTAGTCGAGATGGAAGAGGAGTCTTCAGAAGAAGTTTCTGAGGAGGCATCTTCTGAGGTGTCTTCCGAGGAGGTATCTTCCGAGGAAGTTTCCACAGAGGAAGCATCTTCTGAGGCAGAGTAAAACATTCTTGTATATAGGATAATAACAAAGATCATTGTCTGATTGATTACAAACAGGCAAAAAGCCTCGTTGGAGCGGTAAATGCTTCTTCGGGGCTTAAAAAATGTTAACTATTCAGAGCCATGCAAAATTGCTTTCTGTGAAT